>Ga0179596_10000036_pt1 | contig 165265 bp, 145 predicted proteins | sample CZODoug1_1_08_16_FD_155494 | JGI IMG/M metagenome (GOLD analysis project Ga0179596, IMG submission 155494) | Vadose zone soil fungal communities from Angelo Coast Range Reserve, California, USA - CZODoug1_1_08_16fungal (Illumina Assembly) | ecosystem: Environmental > Terrestrial > Soil >... | reverse complement strand
ACAGGTGCTTGCCCGTCTCGATGTCGTAGGCGTCGACATACCCGCGACCGATGCCAGAGTCCGCATTGGCATTGCCAATGAATACCTTGCCGCCGCCGACGCGCGGTGCGCCGGTGATCGTCTTGTAGTCCTTCGGATCGCAGGAGTGGACCTCCCATAACAGGGCACCGGTTTTCCGATCCAGCGCCATCAAGCGGCAGTCACCGGTGGCTTTGAGAACCTTGTCCTGCCACAGCGCCAGCCCGCGTGACAGACGCGAACCCCACGAGGGAACGAGCCCCATTGGGAACTTGATCTGGGCATCGTAGCTCCACAGGAGTTTTCCGGTGCGCACATCGTTCGCCCACGCCTTGCCGAGTGCGCCGCTCTGATACACGACGCCATCGGCGACCATCGGAATTCCCGTCAACCCGTCCACCGTCGGCATGTCCGCAAACCACGCGAGCCGCAGATCCTTGACCGTCGTCTCGTTGACCTGATGCAGCGGGCTGAAGTGTTGTTCGAAACTACCGCCGCCGATCAAGCGCCATTCCGAATTCGACGGCGGCAATGACGCACTTGAGTCAGCCGGGCGATCTACCGCGAACGCTGCGGACAATGTGAAGGTCAACAGAGCAGCTCCAGCCGGCCATCGATGAACAATCTTCATGAGGTGAATCGTGCCTAGTGCTCGGCAATTGCCACTGCCGTAATACGCCAACCAGCCGGGACTTTCTGTAGAGCCGCCGTCAATACGGAACCCGTTTCTTTGGTGACCTTGCCATCGAGTTTGAACGCGAAGTTGATGGGTACCACCACATAGGCACGATCCGCTGTGACCAGGACGTGCCTGGGCTTGAGGAGCATGCTCGAAATGTCCGTGACTGCGCTTTTCTCGCTTTCTGTAATGAGCACATTCAACCACCTGGCGCAGGCTCCGGAACCAAGCCACACGTAGGGCGGAATGTCGTCGATAATGGACGCTTCATCAGCGCAAGTGGCAAGCGCCGACTTTCCAGTATCTTTGTTAAACAGGCCCGTCCATTGACGTACGACCGCCACCACGTTCTTCTCTTCAGATGCGACGGCGGGAGTCGCCGCCCAGGCGATGATGGCGAGTGAGATTAGAATCCGACGCATAGTTCGTTTCTCCCGGAAAGTGTGACTGCGATCCCTACGATTGTGCTGGGCGCGCTAGTTCCACTACGCACGCGCCAAGCACCCAAAGTGTCATGCAGCGAGTGATCTGCCAATGCAAAAAACGCCGGTAACTATCATTTGCGATGCCCCTCTGGTTAACAATCGGAAAACTATTCCGTCGCCCATGAGCCAACGCTACTTCCCGTTCTGCTGAGCTTCATACGCGCGGCGCTGCTCACTGATCAAATAGGCGTGGATGTCATCGACATCATTGTCATTGAGGATATCGGCAAATCCTTCCATGCCAACCGACGCCAAGGCGCCCTTCAGCACGATATCCTTAAAGGCCGCGTGAATCCCGGGCGGCAGCTTTCGCAGATCGGGGGTAATGTTTGGTCCGAAAGCGTGGCATCGGCCGCATTGTTCTGTAAATTTCACTCCCCCCCGATCCAATTCGGCCTGAGTGGCCGTGCCCGGCGGCGGAACCGGAAATGGCGGCGCCGAGAGAAGGGCCGGCAGAGGCACCGTTCCTCCGTCCAACTTGAACGCCAATATCCTGTTTTCATTGTCGTATTTGAGGGCCGCGCTCTCTGGAGGAATCACCCCCGCAATAGCAGCCCCACCGTAGCCGGTCTGGACCGCGACATATTGAACGCCATCGACGGCATAAGTAATCGGCGCCGCCATGATATGAGAGCCCGTCTTCACGGTCTTCAGCTGGACCCCGGTGTCGGCCGCATAAACGGCGAGTTCGCCATTCGCATGTCCCTGAAAAACAAGGTTGCCCGCCGTGCTCAATATTCCACCATCGTATGAACGCGTGCCCGACGAAGTCTCGTGTTCCCAAACGGTCCTTTGATTGACGGGGTCCCAAGCGCGGATGAGTTCGCGGACAAGCTTGCCGGGACGCTGCGCCTGAATCGACTCGAGGCTGGGAAGCGGTCCAAAAAGATCTCTTGAAGCGGCCGGATCGTAGGAACCATCCGGCACCATTCCCCCCGTGCCAGAGGCACCGTTTGAGAATTTCAAACGCCCGCCATTTGCTGGCAGGTTGATTAGAATATTAGATGCATCGGCCACCGGAATATAGGCGAGTCCGGTCGTCGGATTGTAGGACATGGGCTGCCAAGAATGTGCGCCAGCCCCGGACGGATAGATATTTGACGGCTTCTTATAGAATTCAGCTTGAAGCTGAACCATCGGGCGTCCGGTCTTCAGGTCGACGCGGCTTGCCCAGTTCACGAAAGTAAAGTTTTTCGCTGAGAGCACGCGACCCGTTCTGCTATCCAAGATGTAGAAGAAGCCATTCTTGTTGGCCTGCATCAGGACATGCTGCAGTCGGCCATCGATCTTGATATCGGCCAATACCAGCTTCTGTGTTGCATCGAAGTCCCACTGGTCGCCCGGTGTGGTCTGGTAGTACCAGGCCATTCGCCCCGTGTCGGGGTTAAGAGCGAGAATTGAGCAAGTGAATAGCTCGTCGGTATTTCTGTCGTTTACTTTGCGTGGTCTGTTGGGAGCGGGGTTGCCGGTGCCGAAATAAAGCAGATTCAACGCAGGGTCGTAGGTCATACCGTCCCAAACAGTCGCTCCTCCGGTGTATTTCGGGTTACGCTCCGGATCCCAGCTTTTCGCAGCGACTGCTAATTCCGGGTGTTCGAATTTCTTGCCGGGTGCTGGCGGTACTGTGAAGAAGCGCCAGTAGAGAGATCCGCTCTTCAGATCATATGCGGAGACGTAGCCACGGACTCCGTTGGTATCCATGTCGCCGCCGCTATTACCGAGAACCACTACGCGACCTGCGATCAGCGGCGCCCCGCTACTCGTATAGCTCAAGGAATGGTCGATGATTGTATCAGCCACCCACACCGGCTTTCCGGTCGCCGCATCAAGAGCGTATAGCTGCCCGTCGATCGAAGCAACGTACACGAGCCCCTCCCATACGGCGACTCCCCGGTTGACTGCATCACAGCAAGGGTTGCGCATCGACTGATTGACGATAGGCGGATCGAAACGCCACTTTTCCGCCCCGGTCACCGCGTCGATCGCATACACGTTCCCGACGTAGCCGGATGCGTACATCACGCCGTCAACGACGATCGGCGTTGCCTCCTGACCGCGCCTTGTACCGAGATCGTAGGCCCAGGCAAAGCCCAGATGGTCGACGGTTCTTGCGTTGATGGAATCGAGCGGCGAGAAGTAGCTTTGCGCACTGTCGCGCCCAAGCGTGAACCAATTTGCCGGCTCCTGATCGGCGCTCAGGAGGCGCTTGGTCGATACGTCGCCCGCCCCGACGGCCAGGGCGGTCGGGGAGATGGAAAGCATAGCGCTCGCAAATACCGCGGCGAAGATACACAACAAGGAAGAATCAGACGCTCTTTGCATTTCGTTTCAGGCCCCAATTTCTCTAACGTAACGTGTCGCGGTTGCACCCCGGTACACCCGTGATCTGCGATCATTTACTCGGTCGAATCGGTGCGAAGCCGCGACTGCGCCCGATAGTTCTTCCAGGCTTCATTGATAATGTAGGCCTTGAGTGCAGGCAGCTCGTCCTCGCGAATGGCGTCTGCGAACACCGGCATGCCAGCGGCCTTGTAAAGGCCATCACGGACGATCTGGGAAAATAGCGCGTAGGTTGCCGCATTGATTCTATGCAGATCGGGTACGGACCCAGCGCCGACATCTAACTCAGCGCCATGGCAGTACGAACAGCCACGGCCACCGAAAATATTTTCACCTTGCTTGGCTAAAGCGGCATCCGCTTCCGGTGCCGGAGGTCTTGGAAATGGCTCGAGACGCCTATTCGAGGGAAGTAAATGCGCCGTGCCGTTGAGCGAAAATGCCAGGAGCCGCGTCGGCCCTGCGGCCTTGCCCGACAACTTCGCCGAGGTGAGGCCGAGCCATGATGTCGTGCCGGATCCCGCGGCGACGAGAATCAGTTGATCCCCGTCGATCTCCACGGTACTGGCAGCGGCGAGGACGCCCGATCCGGTCGGGAACGACCACAGCTTTTCTCCTGTGTCGGCCCGATAGGCGTTGAAATAGCCGGCGGTCGTCCCTTGAAACACCAGATTCCCCGCCGTGGACAGGATCCCACCTTCAACGGGAGGGCCGATGTCGCGTTCCCAGCGGGTCTGCTGCTTTATGGGATCCCAGGCAAGTAGAGTCCCCTTGAACGGCAGCTTGTGGTCCAAGGGATAATACGGATCGTCCGCCGCCAAGTTTCCGCCGGCGGCAGAGGCCATGAATCCCGGGCTGTTCATTGCGGGGATATACACCAACCCTGTTTGCGGGCTGTAGCTCATCGGCATCCAGTTGCGGGCTCCGTTATCGCTCGGAGAAACGACTGCCCCTTGGGTTCCCTTCAACCAATATTTCGCCTCCTCGAGGGGTACTGGCCGACCGGTGGCCATATCGATCCTCGATGCCCAGTTCACAGGAACGATCGGCTTCGGCTCGTTGAGCAGCTTGCCCGTGTGCGCATCGAGCACGTAGAAGAAACCGTTCTTCGGCGAGGCCATCACGACATGGCGGGTCTCACCGCCAATCGACACATCTGCGAGCACGACGGGCACAATCGCATCGTAGTTCCAGCCATCACCGGGCGTTGTCGAGTAGTGCCACACATAGGCACCGGTATCCGCATTCACCGCGACGATCGCATTGGTAAATAGTTCATCGCCGCCGCTCGAGCCTCGTTCCTTGGGGTCATAGGGAGAGGCGCCGTCCGTGCCGATGTACACCAGATTCGTCACCGGGTCGTAGGTGATCCCGTCCCAGGCAGTGCCGCCGCCCGAATGCTTCCAATAGTCCGGACCCCAGGTCTTTGCCGCCATCTCCATGGCGGCGTTCTCAAAACCCTTGGCCGGGTCCCCGGGAATCGTGAAGAAGCGCCACAGGTGCTTGCCCGTCTCGATGTCGTAGGCGTCGACATACCCGCGACCGATGCCAGAGTCCGCATTGGCATTGCCAATGAATACCTTGCCGCCGCCGACGCGCGGTGCGCCGGTGATCGTCTTGTAATCCTTTGGATCGCAGGGATGCACTTCCCACACCTGAGCACCGGTCTTCCGATCCAGTGCCATCAAGCGGCAGTCGCCGACGGCTTTGAGAACCTTGTCCTGCCACAGCGCCAGCCCGCGTGACAGACGCGAACCCCACGAGGGAACGAGTCCCATTGGGAACTTGATCTGGGCATCGTAGCTCCACAGGAGTTTTCCGGTGCGCACATCGTTCGCCCACACCTTGCCGAGCGCCCCGCTCTGATAGACGACGCCATCGGCGACCATCGGGATTCCCGTCAACCCGTCCACCGTCGGCATGTCCGCAAACCACGCGAGCCGCAGATCCTTTACCGTCGCCTCGTTGACCTGATGCAGCGGGCTGAAGTGTTGCTCGAAACTACCGCCGCCGATCAGACGCCATTCCGAATTCGACGGCGGCAATGGCGCACTTGAGTCCGCCGTTGCGCCCACCATCGTCGAGAACAACGGAGCAATAAATAGTGCGGCCCCGTATGACCCTCGATGAACACTCGTCATGGCGTAAAGCGGCTCCTACTGCCGATAAATGAAGGTGAGTCCGAAGGTGCGCGGTCGGAATGTGGAGTAGGTGTACAGCGGACTGACGGGCGGCTGTGGACCTGCCCCATCCTGCGTGGTGTGCGTGATGCTCGTGATCGTGTGGGAATCGAGCAAGTTATCGATAAACAACTCGACCGAAAAGTTGCTAATCTGCGTCCCCGCCCGAGCCGACACGAATGTATGCGCCGACGTCGGACCGAGGAAGGGGTCGGATTGCACGGTCCCCGGGTCATCGCCAGCGAATAGCGTCTTGTTCTTGCTCGCGAACTCATAATCGAGGCGCGCAAAGGACTTATGTGTAAAGGCGTTGAAATTGTATTGCGCACCGACGGCCACGGTCCACGGTGAGGCGGGCTGTGCAAAGGGACCTAAGCCGGAGACGATGGCATCGCCATTGGCAACGAGCGGTGTCGTCGCATTGGGTCCTGGAAAAACGTCTTTGGTGTATCGGGCGCTGGTAAAACCGACCGCTGTATCCAGAACCACCGAGTCAATGGCTGCCCATTCCAAATCGAAATCTGCGCCTTTGGAGACCGCCGCGCCAAGGTTGGCGGTGTAAAGAAATTGGCACGTCGGGAGCACGACCTGCTGCTGAATACTGTTCCACTGAATGTAGTAAATACTGCTGGCCAATTTGAATCGATTGTCGATATTGTTTTTCGCACCGAACTCATAGCTTTTTACCGTGTCGGAGCTGTACGATGGCGGTGCACCCGATATCCCAAAGGCATTGAAATCAACGCCACATACATCTTTCGGAATCGGCGCGTTAGCCCCACCTGGACGGAAACCCGTTGAATAGGTCGCGTAGTAAAGATTCGCTGCATCCGCCTGGAAAGCAAGAGAGGCGCGCTCGGTAATCGGATGTCCATTCTCCTGCCCGCTTGCGTACGATGGGCCCCCATTATTGGGGCCGTTGCCATAGGAGGTTGAATTGAAATCGACTTTTGAAAGGCGCACACCCGTGGTCAGCTTCAGCCGATCCGCAAGCGGCCAGACGACCTCGCCAAAGCCGGCGAGTTGGCGATCGTGTGCGGTCAAGTTGTTCAGGTAGCTATCGCCATTCGGAAGATAGGTGCTGCCATTCGCGTTACAGAGTTGGCCAAAGGCACTGCACATGGTGGTTCCGAACACCGCCTCGAAGAATTGGTCCACCTGAGGATCCGCTACTTGCTCGGAACTCGAGGTGCGCTGGATCGAATAGAACGCACCGACCGTCCAAGCGATCGCCGCATCGAGATTGGATTGGAGGCGAAACTCCTGTGTGAACGCATCCTGCTTGTCGATCAGCAGGCCCCGCGCTTGGTAATTCTGGAGACTCGGCGGTACGTGCAGGCCTGATCCATCGACAAATGGGTAACACGATGCGTGCGTCGGACAGGCGGAGCCCGCAGATGGGATCCCGTCCGGGGGCCAACCCAGGGTCTGGTAATAGCCGAAGTTGTAGAGAGTGCCGTCATACCCGTTAAGATCCTTCCGCCAGAATCCCGACGTGTTCGAAATGAACTGGGCGAGGCCCAGGTCCGCCGTGACCTTCAGTGAGCCGAGCCCATAGGAGTCATCTTCCGGTGTGCGGGTGGGCTCTCCGCTCACGAATTGATTGTCGCCGGGGTTGGAGAAAATTCCCCAGTACGTCTGCAAATCATGCAGCTTGCGATCTTGATACATGACACTCGGCGTGACCGCTATTGCGGAGGTAGGCGCCCACGTCGCGGCGATCCGCGCGGCGGTCGCTTCTCCGTAGTTGTTATTGCTCTGAACCGGCGCCGACGTGTAGGGATTGACCAGATCGATCCAGCCGCCGTCCCGCCGATACCATACGCTCGCGCGAACCCCGAGCGTGTCGTCGATGACAGGGCCGCCGACCGCGACGCCGGCTTCATAACTGGGGGCACCTCCTTGCGTAAAGGACACCTCACTGCGGGCGTAGCTGCTATAGGTGGTGAGGCTCGGCTGCGTCATGATGTAGCGAACGGTGCCGCCCTCGGAACCGGCGCCAAAAAGTGTCCCCTGAGGACCGCGCAGTACCTCCACGCGATCGAGATCGAACGCTTTGGGCAATGCCTGGCTCGCTGCCGACAGTGCACGCTCCTGGATGGGCGTGTCATCGATGTAGATACCGGTCGTCGATGCCCCCGCCGAGGAGCCAATGCCGCGAATGGCGATACTGACGAAGTTGCCCTGATCGACGATCGACAACCCGGGAGTGAAGCGGACCACATCCGCGATGTCCTTAACCCCAAGGTTATCCATGCTCTCCTGAGTCAACGCCGTGATGCTGATGGGGACTTTGCTCAGACTCTCCTCACGCCGAGTGGCCGTGACTACGATCTCCTGCAAGGCCGATGCCGAGCTACCTTGGTTTGTCGTGACGTCGGACGCCGCGGGCTGCGCGTGAGCCGTATCGCCCCCCGAGGACCGGTCCAACGCGGCGCTTGCCACAGTGAAGGTTGGTGATTCATCTGCCGAGGCCGGCACGCAGGCGAGTCCGACGAGGACGATGATGGCCGCCATTCGAAACTCTTGCATGATTCTCTCCCAGCGCCGCGTCGCTGCTGAGCGGCATCTTGTGTGACTAAGACGAACCAGGTTCAAGAATTTGTATTCGGGCTGACCAACACAGTCCGGGAGTTGTCGTCGGGTGCGGCCGATTTCGCGAATGCCTCAGGATGAGGTTCGGGTCGCGGCGAGGCGGTAGCGGAACTCGCCCAGTCCGTGGAGACGATTCAGCGGTGGTACAATTTCTGCCTTGCAAAACGTCTATATAGCTGCAGCTCGTATAACGTCCCAAGGAACTCCCAGTGACCCGTCCGGATAGCGAGAAGCGCCCCGAGAGTCCGTCGAAAGCGGATGGTGCAGCGCGGGCGGCCGAGGTAGCTCGACTCTTTCGAGATCACAACCGCACCCTGGTGTTGTACTTGGCTGCCCGATTGAAAGACGTCCAGTGCGCGCGTGAGGTTGCACAGGAGGCATATGTGCGGCTGTTACAGCTTGAAAGTACCGGGACGGTGAGTTTTCTGCGCGCGTACCTGTTCAAAATCGCGGGGAACATCGCCATCGATCGCTTACGGCAGCAAAAAACTCGCGCACGCTTTGACCAGCCCCAGGAGTTAGGCGACATATTTCTCGAGCCCTCGGCGGAGCGGATGCTCATTGCCCGCGAGGAACTCGTTCATTTGGGTCAATTGGTTGCGGAACTGCCCGAGAGGTATCAACAGGCCTTTCGATTGCATCGACTGGAAGACTATTCATTTGCGGATATCGCGCAACATATGGGTATCAAGGAGCGCATGGTGCGCCGCTACGTGACAAATACCCTGCTGTATCTGCGCCTTCGGCGGGAAGGTGTGCCGAGCCCGCACGCGTGGCGGCAGATACACCCATGAGCATCGAGACGGTCGTGGACGAGCAGAAAGTGCAACGCTATCGGCAGGCGAGTGAGTGGCTCGTGTGCTTCAGGAGTGAGAGCCCCGGCGAAGCTGAGATCGAGCGTTGGCTGGCCTGGTGTGAAGAGGACACACAGAACCTGGCGGCGTTTGAGGAGCTTGATGGCGATTGGAACGATCTGGAGGGACTGCGGACTGCGCCTGAACTGATTCAGGCAGCCGATGACCAGGTCTTAGAATCGAGAATGCGTGCTGCCACCCGGAAGAACGGCCGAGTGTTTCCTCGCTCCGTCCTGTGGCTATCCACCATCGCGGCGACGATCGCGGTGATCGCCGTGACGGGGTACGAGTTTTGGAACCGGACACGGGATGCGCCCCGATTGGTCACAAGCGTGAACTGGACGCCCGCGGTTCTCCCCGATGGATCCTCCCTCGTCTTGAGTGCCAAGGCGTCTGCCGAGGTGGACTTCACGGGATCCGATCGCGATCTGAAATTGCGTCCCGAGGGTGAGGCCTATATCAAGGTGCATCATGACAAGACGCGACCCTTCATCGTCCAAGCCGGAACCGTCACGGTGACCGCGGTGGGGACGGCGTTTGACGTGCGTCGCGAGGGCGACCATGTCACTGTGACCGTCGAAGAGGGAACGATTCGCGTGGTCGCACCGGGTTCTGAGGGGGCGCTTCAGTGGCAGGCAAGCGCCGGATATCAGATTGACTACTCGGAGCACAACAAAACAGCGGTGATTGCCAGTATCGACCCCCAGCGGGTGTTGCAATGGCGCAGCGGCCAACTCTCCTATGACCGTGTGCCTCTATCGGTCGTGATTGCGGATATCAACCGATACTCCACCACGCGACTCGTGATCAGTGATCCAGAGTTGGATCACATGGCATTCTCCGGTACCGTTTTCGTCGCTTCAATCGGCGATTGGTTGACTGCTCTCGAGGCCGTCTACCCGGTAAAAGCCCACGAGTCCGTGGCAGGGGTCATGCAACTGTCGTCCGTTCACGAGCCAAGAGCGCGCGCCAAACCTCTCGAGTCGAATCCAAAGGGCAGCCTCTAATCCGTCTTATCGGGACAGACGACCGCGATCCAATTTGGATGGCTGGACCGTTGCAGGAGGACCCGTCATTTGGCACATTCGAATGCAAATCGGAGACGCTGATCCGTCTTAGGTCACACAGCAAGCCATACGGCCGTTCAAGCGAAAGAGCGGCGGCTGGGAGTCTCATGCGAGCATTTCGAAGAGTGGCGTTTGTCACTTCGTGCGTATTGCTGAGTGGAGCTGCATCCGCGATGGATCTCGCCCAAGTGGTTGAGTTTCACATTGATGCGCAGCACCTTTCGACGGCGCTCCTGGAGTTCTCCCATCAGGCAAATGTACAGATCGTCGTCGGTCCGGAAGTGGGCGATCGCAACAGCGCGGGACTGACCGGACGGCATTCAATTGGGCAAGCACTGACCACGCTCTTGAATGGCACAACGCTGGTCTATCGGGTGGTGAATAGCACCTCAATCACCGTGGGATACGGCGAAAGATCTCAGAATGGGCGCGTGGCAGAATCACCGACCTTCAATGTGACCAACGCCGCGTTGGACCGGTCCTCGAGCGGCGATACGGCTCACGCGCAGCCGCCGGCTGCCGACGTCACGACAAACCAAGGTAGCTCGGCATCGGCCTTGCAGGAGATCGTAGTCACGGCCACCCGGCGTGAGGAGAGTCTGAGCAAGGTCCCCATCAGCATCACGGCGTTGACCCAGGACCGCATGGATAACCTTGGGGTCAAGGACATCGCGGATGTGGTCCGCTTCACTCCCGGGTTGTCGATCATCGATCAGGGCAATCTGGTCAGTGTCGCCATTCGTGGCATTGGCTCCTCGGCGGGCGCCGCCACGACCGGTATCTACATCGATGACACGCCCATCCAGGAACGCGCGCTGTCAGAGGCGAGCCAGGCATTGCCCAAGACGTTTGATCTCGATCGCGTCGAGGTACTACGCGGTCCTCAGGGCACCCTGTTTGGCGCCGGCTCCGAGGGCGGCACCATACGCTACATCATGAAGCAGCCGAGCCTCACCACCTATAGCAGCTACGCCCGCAGTGAGATGTCGTTCACCGAGGGAGGGGCGCCCAGTTACGAGGCCGGTGTAGCTGCCGGCGGCCCCGTCATCGACGGCACGCTCGGGGTTCGTGCGAGCTTGTGGTATCGGCGGGACGGCGGCTGGGTTGATCTCGTCAATCCGTACACCTTGGCGCCGGTCCAAGAGAACAACAATTACGGAGAAGCGATCGCCGCGCGGATCGCCGCGACGTGGGCGCCTACCTCCGCAATAACGGTCACGCCGAGTGTCATGTATCAGGATCGCAAACTGCATGACTTGCAGACCTACTGGGGCGTCCTTTCAGATCCGTCGAGTAATCAATTCGTGAGCGGAGAGCCCACCCGCACACCCGAAGATGACTCCTACGGGCTCGGCTCACTGAAGATCACAGCGGATCTACGCTCCGCGCAGTTCATTTCGAACACGTCGGGATTTTGGCGGGAGGACCGTAACGGATATGACGCAACCCTTTATAACTTTGGTTATTATCAGACCCTCGGTTGGCCCCCGGATGGCCTCCCGTTTCAGGGCTCGACCTGTCCGACGCACGCGTCGTGTTACCCATTTGTCGATGGATCCGGCCTGCACGTACCGCCGAGTCTCCAGAATTATCAAGCACGGGGCCTGCTGACGCAGAAGCAGGATGCGTTCACACAGGAATTTCGGCTGCAGTCCAGAGACCCCAACGCCGCCATTGCCTGGACGGTCGGTGCGTTATATTCGATCCAACGCACCACGAGTTCCGAGCAAGTAGCGGATCCTCAGGTGGACCAATTCTTCGAGGCGGTGTTCGGAACCACCCTGTGCAGTGCCTTTGGCCAACCCTGTAACTCGAATGGCAGCACCTATCTTCCGAATGGCGATAGCTACATCAATAACTTGACCTCACACGATCGCCAACTCGCCGGCTTTGGCGAGGTCGTGTGGCCGCTTGCAGATCGGCTGAAGCTCACCACGGGTGTGCGCCTTTCAAAAGTCGATTTCAACTCAACCTCCTATGGCAACGGCCCCAACAATGGGGGCCCATCGTACGCAAGCGGGCAGGAGAATGGACACCCGATTACCGAGCGCGCCTCTCTTGCTTTCCAGGCGGATGCATCGAATCTTTACTACGCGACCTATTCAACGGGTTTCCGTCCAGGCGGGGCCAACCCACCGATTCCGGAAGTTGTCTGTGGCGTTGATTTCAAGGACTTTGGGATATCGGGCGCGCCGCCTTCGTACAGCTCCGACACGGTAAAAAGCTACGAGGTCGGTGCCAAGAATAAGATCGACAACCGGCTTAAATTGGCCAGCAGTATTTACTACATTCAGTGGAACAGTATTCAGCAGCAGGTCGTGCTCCCGACGTGCCAATTTCTTTACACCGCCAACCTTGGCATGGCGGTCTCTAAAGGCGCTGATCTCGATTTGCAGTGGGCAGCTACTGATTCGATGGTCCTGGATGCGGCGATCGGATACACCAGCGCAACCTACTCCAAAAGCGTTTATCCGGGTCCGGGCGCCACCACACCGATCATTGGGAAGGGCGACGCCATCGTCTCCGGCGAAGGTCCCTTTTCGCAGCCGGTCTCGCCGTGGACCGTGGCCATCGGTGCGCAATACAATTTCAACGCCTTTGCACATAAGTCCTTTGCGCGCCTCGATTATGAGTTCGCGAGCAAGAACAACACCCTATTCGCCGGCGATGATCCGAGAACGGTCCAGTACGATCCTTACTTAGGTCCAACCTCGGCGCATACGTTCGTGTCCGCTCGGGCGGGGACGCAGGTTAGCAACTTATCGGTCGAGCTGTTCATCGATAACCTGCTCGACTCTCATTCGATTACGAGCATCACTCATACAACGCTGGACGGCACCGGGCCACAGCCGCCCGTTAGCCCGATGCACACCTACACAACCTTCCGGCCCCGCACCTTCGGGCTCAGCTTCATCTACCGAAACTAGGGGTCAGCGGCGCCCCACCTGCGCAACCGACAGTACAAAGTCTTCAAGCCGATTCGTCTTAGTCATTCAAGATGCGGCTCAGCTATGAAGCGGTTCGGGGAGATCTATGCGGGCATTTCGAATGGTGACCGTCGTAGCCCTGTGGGGCCTCTTTTCCATGACGGCCACGGCTATGGACTTGGCCCAGATGATTGATTTCAAAATAGCTCCGCAACGCCTGACGATGGCGCTCCTGGAGTTCTCCCGTCAAGCGAATGTGCAAATCGTTGTCGGATCGGAAGTCGGTGACCGCCGCAGCGCTGGACTGAGTGGACGGTATTCCATCGCGCAAGGCCTAACCGCTCTATTGCAGGGGTCAGCGCTCGTCTATCGGGTTATCAACGATACTTCGATCACCGTGGGATACAGTGATACATCGCAAAAGCTACCATCCGCAGACTCAGTGGCACTGGAGTCACTGACACTGAGAACGGCAAAGGCAGCTTTGGATCTTGTGCCGGCTGAGTGAGCTGACATGCGATCCCATCTAGGGGTTCCATATGCGTGACGGGAAGTGCCCAACAATCGTTACCATGCTCTTTTTGTTATCGAGCGCCCTGGTCGGCGATTTCAGCCGTGCCGCCCCTCCTTCCGGGAACGAAGAGTGGTCATTCCTGGGCGGTAATCCTGAAAGCCAGCAATATAGCTCGCTGGATCAAATCAATTCGAAGAATGTCGCCTCACTAGACTTGCTTTGGTACTCGGATCTGTCGACCCCAGAGGGCCTCATTGGCAATCCGTTAGTCAAGGACGGCGCCGTCTATCAGAGTGCACCGTGGGGACGAGCGGTGGCAACCGATATCCTGACTGGCAAAACAGTATGGACATTTGATCCGCATCTGAATTTGGCCAATTACAGTCTAATCGCCATGTATATAGCGACTATTACGCGCGGACTCGGAATCGACGAAAACAACGTGTATGTCGCCGGCGGGTGTTCACTGTATGCGGTGGATCGCAAGACAGGCAAGGAGGTGTGGGACTCGCAAGTCTGCAACCCGGCGGAGGACCTCGGGGCCAATTCGGCTCCGCGCGTCGGCGCTGGCAAGGTGTTCATTGGCATTGGCAATATGCAAAGCGGGACTGCCCGTGGTTACGCCGCTGCGTACGATGCGAAAACAGGGAGGGAGTTGTGGCGGTTCTACACGGTGCCCGGGGATCCGACTAAGCCGTACGAGAACAAGCAGATGGAAATGGCCGCGAAAACGTGGGGCGATCGATATTGGATTGACACCCGCGGGAGCGGCAGCGTTTGGGAGGGAATGATCTACGACCCAACGACGGATCTGCTGATCTTTGGAGCGGGCAACCCGGGTGTCGACGGACACGAACGAGAGTTTTCCGGTAAGGCGATGTTGTTCTCCGGCTCTCTGATCGCGGTGAACGCATCAACGGGCGAATACGTTTGGCATCTTCAGGAGGTGACGGGTGATGTGTTTCACCCGGGAGATGCGACCGCGCACCTGCAGCTTGCCGATTTGCGGGTCAATGGACGTGTACGACATGTGCTGATGCAAGCCGCGAAGAATGGCTACTTTGATGTGATTGACGCACAGACCGGTCAAATGATCTCGGCGAATAACTATGTTCCAGTCGTTAACTGGAAGCCGATGGATATGAAGACGGGCACGCTGACTTACCGGGAAGACCTGGATTTTTGGAACTATCCTCCCGGTAAGACAGAGATTCTGCAACCCGGCGGATATGGAGCTCACACCTGGGAGCTGTGCTCCTACAATCCGGATACGGGACTCGTCTACATCCCGGCCTTCATCTTTCCGTACGGACTTAGCAGGGATGGACGCGACGAAAATGTCGGCTTTTTGAAAGATGCAAAATATCGGAATCACGGACTGCTGATTGCGTGGGACCCGATAGCGCAAAAAGAACGCTGGCATGTTGATCATCCGATCACGATCAACGGTGGAGTACTCTCGACGGCGGGCAAGATTGTGTTTCAGGGAACGCCTGGCAGGCTCTATGCGTATGATGCGACGACCGGCAAGACGCTATGGTCTTATGACACTCACAGCGTCATTCTTGGCGCGCCGTCCACTGTGATGGTGCATGGAAGACAGGTGATCCTGGTCCCCTCGGGCGACGGCAGTGCAGTCTCGATCTCAAGGACTGCTCGACTTGCAACAACTCCCGAATCAATGTCGGCGCCATCACGCCTTCTTGCGTTCGCGCTGGACGGCAAGACGAAGCTACCTCCAGCCATGCCAAAAATGGTTCTGAAACCAGTTCTTCCGAGACAGCCCTTGGACGTCGCAGCACGTGGGAGATCGTTTTTTAAAGAGCACTATTGTGAAGCGTGTCATGGTGAGAATTTGATCGCCTCCGGAAGGGGTCGAATCCCGGATCTGCGAAATATCCGAGAAAGCACCTTACGCCTGATGCCCCAAATTATTCGCCAAGGCGCTTACCAATCCGTGGGAATGCCGCAGTTTCCCGAGGTCACGGACCAGGACATCACCGCTCTGCAAGCGTACATTACGAATGAGGCGTGGGCCGCATATGAGAGCCAAGGAACACCGAAAGATCCAGCGCGCGCCCATTGACAGTGGCAATCCACTTCGTCGCATACGTCTGTATCCGCTCGTACGGGGGACGGATTTCCGCCACCTGTCCACTCACCCTCATCTATCGAAATTAGGAATCGTGACGTTGTCCGCGCAGGACGCATCGCGCCCGTCATTCGCTCTTCAAGGCCAGGGATATTGAGCGGTAGAGATTCCGCTGGCGTGTAGACGTTGCACAATTTGACGGCGCAGCGCGACTACATCCGGGACTGAACGAGCGCGGCGGCTAGTTACCTCACGCGCCGTGAATGGGATAAAGCCCGCACGCAACGACGTACCGCCCCACGTCTTCATGACATAGTTGATGACCGCCGCGATTTCCGCGTCATCGAGGCTGGTGTTTACAACGCCCGGGACGTGAAGCACATAGGTTCGGCCGCCATCATCACTGGCATAAGCTCCGACAAAGTTGCGAAAATCAGGAATGCCGCTGTTGACCCCTCCGCCTCTTCCATCTTGACCGTGGCACCCGGAACAGTATTGGATGAAATTAGAGGACGCAGAATGATCCGCGGAAACGGCAAACGAGCCCGACAGCGCCGCGTACACCGCCGTCGCGGTCACTACCGCTATTCCACTACCCTTCACCGATCACACTTCAGGTAAAACGGCGGGGTATTGCAGCGCCGGGCTACGCACCCTCGGCCACTCCAACGACGACCGCGACGGTGCAGCTGGCGCTCACGTTCGTGTTCGCCATGCACCAGTTGGCATCGTTATAAGCACCGATGCGATATCCCGGCCGCTCCCCCTCGTGGCGGGAACAAAACGCCTCTTGCGGCACATCGCAATCGACCTTGCCGCAGCAGTCGTTATAGGAAACCAGGTAGGCCTTCTTATCCACTGGGTTCGTGCATGTGCCGACCCAAGAAACCACCGAGGCCTGAGACCCTGGCGGACATTGGGATGCACTGCCCCCACATGCAGCGCACCGCGTTCCGTTCATAGAACAATAAGCCCAATACTCGCACTTGGAGTCATCGCTCTGATCGGCCGCGGATGCCGCGCCTGCCCCGAAACTGCGATCAAAGGGCAACATGGGAAGCATCGCACCACCGATGATGATCGTCCCAATCCGTCTGAGAAAACTTCGCCGACCATGCGTCTGCGCCGCAGACCGAATGCGGCGCTCCATACTCTGATCCATCCGCTTGACGATCAGCGCCATGAAATCTGCCATATGCATCTCCGTTAGGACTGTCCCAGTATCTCTGATGATTGTTCAAGAAACTGTTGAATGGAGCCGACCTTCAAGTCCTGCGCATTGAACAGACTCTCCAATTGCTCACGGTTATTCACGAGCCCCTTGGACCGGATTACACCCGCAGTGTCCAGTAGGACCGCGAACGGCAGTCGTGCCACCCGATAGTTCAGACCAAGCTCCGTCGAAAGGACATAGGGAAAGGAATGCAGTTTCGCGTCTTCAATGAAACGAAAATGCGCCGCTGCGTCGCCATCGCTTGCCAAGACGATGTCCAGCCAGTGGCATTCACTACCACGCACCGACCGCAACGCCGGTAAAAGCTTCTTGCAAATGGGACAGGTAGGAGAGAGAAAGAAGACGAGAGTAGAACGTGCCGCCGTAGCGCCTATTGCAATCTCTCCACCGGTTAGGCTATCAACTCGAAACACCGCAGACTGGTCCCCCACTTTCGGGCCCACCTCGCTAACCAGTGCGCCCATCGGGGATATGCGCTCGAATAGCACTCCCACCTGACGAGCAAGTGCGAGGAACGCCACCGCCAAAGTAACCAATGCCAAGAACAAAATGGCCACCGCGAATGTTAGCGCCTGCATTAGAGCATCTCCGAGCTGAGTACGCGAAGGCGTGAGGCATTCGCGATCACTTGTTCCACGACGCCGAATGCTGACCACAGCGTAAGGCCCGCTGCTACTGCGGCGGCCGCCCCTCCTGGCGAGAGCGAAGGCCAACTCGACAGTAGGACCAACCCGGCAACGCCTGCCAGAACGACGTTGCGAATGACGAGCGGCCAATCGAGGAGTTGCTCCGCCCCGCCACATCCGCAACTTATTTGCCGACGATTCCGTAAGAGGTTGAGTCCGATGGCGGCGGCGTATCCCAGCAACAACACCAAGGCGAGCATGGCGCCTGAATGCCGCGTGCCATTGAAGATGAGCGCAAGCGGCACTGCCACTTCGGCGGTCGCTACCACGCGTGACACGCTCTCCACAGCAGGCTCGGGAGTCACCTGATAGTCAGCCACGAAACCCATGAAGGCGCCGAAATCCGAAAGCTTGTGCCACGCGGCATGCGCAAACACAAGGCCGAGAAATGCAGCGGCGGCTACCGAGATAAGCGCACTCCAATTCGATCCCGTCACGGCCGCCATATGATCTCTTCATTGTAAGGACCGGGGTTATACGCCTCGTGTGTCTTCTTGAGCACGAATTTTGCCTCCGGATCCGCCTCGAAGCGCAGCAGCAGCCTGGGTTTGCTGGCGTACAGGACAGGTGCCGGCGCGTCAGACGCCGATAGCGCGGTTACGCCGTCAACCGGGGAGCGATACAGAAGCTTCTTACCCGTCAGATCGTAGGCCCAGATTTCCGTGGCGGCCTCTTTGTGGCTGCCCTCTCGCGCATTGGGGTGCATACCGACGAACAGTACACCGTGGGCCCGGTTGTAAGCGACTAGCTGGGCGCCTCCCGGCGCCCAGCCACCATCAACGCCCGCCGTCACCGAATACGTATCGCTCAATTTGATCGTCGGGGCGCTATCGGCGACCCGATAGATATTTCCGTGATACGAGATGAACACCCAATCTGCGCCTGCGCGCGCGGCTGACATGAAAATCGGATCCTTGTCGACGTCGAAGATCTTCTTACTTTGTGTTCGATCCGCAGACGCCCCATTCGCTTTGAGGGTGAACGAGGCGAAGGTTCCATCACCGCAGATGGTGGAAAATCTGTCTCCTTCCAAGCTCGGATAGATCCCAAAGCAGCCCGGCGTCGGAATCTCACCAGTCACGTTGCCGGAGATGACGTCCACGACTGTAACCGACGTGGCGGGTGTTGCATTCTGGATGTACACGTATCGACCGTCCGCGCTCTGACCCATCATCGCCTCCAGCGAAAGGGCCATCGCTATTTTGGGCGGCAGCGGGATCTCCTTGATGACGCTCAACGTCGGTACATCGTCAATCTGCAGAACCATTTCACGCTCGCCGTAGACGACGCGCTTCATATAGACGGAGGCTGTGTAGGCGATCTTGCCATCTCGCGACAGCAGCATTTGTGCCATCGCACCGCTGCTGATGCTGCCCTTGTACCGGAGATCCGCAGCATTGAATACTTGAATTGTCCCGGCCCCATTCACCGTGCTGGGGGTCGTGAACACATTGGCGCCCGGGTCGATCGTCGGCTTCACCGTCAGGTGTTGAGGCTCAAACGTCGCTTCCGCGGCCCCACCGGGATACGCCGTGCAAACGAATAGTACTGACAGCCAAAATCTCGCTATCCTCGTCATGATCGGTTCCTTCTAAAGTCGCCGTTGTCAGAGCATTTGAATGTCCAATTCGGCAACCGCATGTCCACCGCCCTACGGCGTCCGACAGCGCTGGTTGGTCCGGGTGTGCTCGGCAAGGCTACGTCCATCAGAAGCGCTGCCCGAAGCGAATTCCGAAGAGCTGCGGTTTCGTCGGATACGACCGAGCCGACGCATAGCAGCTTGCGACGATGCATTGAACGTTCCTTCCAATTGTCCCCCGCTCGTCGAATGCATTCTCAATGAACAGTTCCATATGCCAATTCCCCAACCCGGTTCCCGCCGAAAAATCGACTGTCGTGAAACCTTTGACATCCCCAATCTGGGAATCTTGCGCGGGCTCAAGGTAGGATCGGCTCCCGCTCTGATGCAACACCGACGTCTGCACATAGCTCGCGTATTGACCGGTTGGGATTTTATAGCGGGCGGTCGCATCCGCCTTAAATTGCGGAGTTGCCGGCAGTCGGGTTCCGGCTGGCGCCAACACATCCGCTGTCGCGCATGTACTGGTCGCGATGGGAATGCCGTTGACGACGATAAAAGGACAGAAATTGGTCGACAGCTTCGCGTCCACGTATGTTCCGGACGCAGATACATTTAGATTCTCGAGGATATTCCAACTCAGATCGCCTTCGATGCCTTTGGAGACGGCATTTCCCGCATTGAATATGGATGTAAGCCCTTCGGGACCCACGATCGGCGCCTGCACACCTTTCCATTTCTCATAGAAAATGGCGCCGTTGGCTCGAAGACGGTCATGGAACCAAGTGCTTTTCCATCCAAGCTCCATATTCGTGAGAGTATCCGGTTCGAAGTTCGGTAGCGGCGCCGTGGCGCCGTCAGGCAAACGAATGTATGGCACGGTATTGATCCCTCCCGGACGAAAGCCCGTCGAATACGTGGCATACGTCATCACATCCGGGTCAATCTGGTAGGTCAAGGTAACTCGATGCGTTTCTCCAGAATCACGCACATGCTTGTCCACATTGATACACGGTCGATAACTGCTATAAACGATCGGGGTTACGCACGATCCTTCGCCGAAGAATCCCGACTGGTAACCAAAAAATCCAAAGAGGGAATTGTTCGCCACGAACCCTCGAACGCCTGCGCTGAGCTTGAGTTGTTCCGTGATGTCCAACGTCCCATCGGCGAAGAGCGCGTAATCGCGGTCGGTGCGATTTTCCCGCGCGAAGGCAAGAGCGCCCGGCTGGCCGTCCACAGAATAAATGCCGGTCAAGTTGCTCGCGGGGTTGGCAATCAGATTGGTCGACGCTAGATTGTCTACGTAGCCGCCACTTGTAATGGCGTCGGTCTGTCGCTGATAGAATGCACCAAGAGTCAGCCGCGCCCGATAGTCCGAGGGCGAGCTGATACGCACCTCCTGCGTTTGCTTGGTATATTCATCGACCGCAACGGCATATTGGGTCGGATCAATCGGTTTGCCGTCGTTGCCCTGGAGATAGGCGACCGCATACCCAATTTTGTCGTAAGCGACTGAGTATTCGGAATAGTCGTATTCCGCCCTCACATGTCGTTGGAACCACCCACCGGCATAGAGCACGTTCCAGTCACTGATTTTTCCCTCGATGGTCAACGCCAACTGATACCAATCGTCTTCGTGCGTGTCTTGCTTGAAGTCAGTGACTTGTAAATCTCCCACGGTGGGATCAAAGGAGAAAACGCCGTTCGATTCCTGGTGCTGATACACCACTGACGGCGTAATACTCCACTGCTCGTTGAGATCCACCTTCAGAGCCGCACGTCCGCCGTAGGTGTCTACGTCGTTGAAATTTCTTTTTGCGTAACGGGCATTGTTGATCGTCAATGAGTCCGCGGGAATACCCAATGAGGGAACGGCGCGCTGGTAGGTCCGAGTAGCAAAATCGTTGCTGATGTAGCCGCCGTCGTGCTCGTAATATCCGACAAGACGAATGGCGGCGCTGTCATTGAGGGGCACGTTGACGAAGGATTCTATTTCGCCACCCGCACCGCCTTTTCCGAACTTGTCACCCTTGATGTCGTATCCGGCGGCGAACGCGGTCGGATCAGGTTTGTTCGTGATGATTCGCAGCGTGCCCGAAAGGGACGATGCTCCGTAGAGAGTGCCCTGTGGACCCGCCAAAGCCTCCACTCGCTGAATGTCGTATACATGAAGATCGACAGATTGACCAATCGTAGTGACCGGCGTCTCATCGAGATACAAACCTGTCGTGGGTAACGACCCGTCGTGACTGGCGACACCGCCTGTCGCAATACCGCGAAAATAGAGTTTCGCTTGACCGGGACCGGTCGATTGAAAACTGACACTTGGCAAGAATTTTGTATAGTCGTCGAAGCTCGAGACTTGGAGTTGCTCGAGCCTCTGACCTCCCAACACTTGCATGCTGATCGGAACTCTTTGCAGATCTTCGGTTCGCTTCTGCGCGGTAACGATGACTTCCTCCAGCGTACCGCTCTCGGTCGGCGTATCGCTTTCGGTCGGATCCGCGGCGGGCGAGACGCCTACGTTCGTGCGGGATTCTCTTGTCGGCGACCCGCCGCGCGCATCCGTCACGTCGAGCCGCCGCAAGCTGATGATGTGTCCGTCGTCCGACGCAATGATAATGCCTGTACCTTCGAGCAGTCGCTTGAGCGCCACGCGGACATCGATTGATCCGTGGACTGAATGTGTTTTGATTCCTCTGACCTGATCCGCCGGTGCAACAATCTGCAAGTTCGCTTGATGAGCGAACTCGGATATTGCCGAAATTGCGTCTTGTTCCGGAACATCGAAGGACGCCGTTTGCGCTACGCCGGGGGTGATGGTCGCAAGCCCCAACGCAACCGCAATGGCTTGCGCAAGCGTGTTGCCGCGCATCGAATTGGTGCATCCCATTTACTTCATGTCCTCTCACGCCGCACGATCGTCAATATCACAGCGGTCCGATTCGACCCTTCACCTGCTAAGAGAGATTCGAGACGGCTTTCCGTCGCTTCGTGAAAGAATTATTTTTGATGGACAGCCGACGGCTCGAGAATGAGGCGATCGCTCTCTGCACGAACATGCGCATCAAACATCGCAGCGGCTGCCTCGGCGAACGCGGCGGGATCGGAAGAACTCACCTGGCCGGCGAGTATTTGTTGCGCGAGATGCGCATCGAGAACCTCAATGTGGCGAACATTGTATCGATTCATTTCGTCGACCGTTTCGCCCAAAGTTCTACCGTCGACGTCAATAAGTCCGGATTTCCAAGCGGTCGCGCGCTCAATCTCCGCGACGCTCAAAGTCTTCGGCGAGTTCAGTCTTCTGCCAATGAGCGACGTCAGACTTCCAGCGCCGAGCCGCATTGCGTTCTGTGGAGTATTTCCATCTGACCAGACATCAACGACCCCCTTGGTCACTATGAGCTCCACTTCACCCCCGCTCTGTCTGCGCACCATGAAGCCTGTGCCAACGGCGCGAACGCGCATGTTTCCAGCTCGCACCAGAAAGGGTCGCTTCGGATCCCTTACGACCTCAAACAGTGCCCGGCCGGATTCGAGCCTAACAATTCGACCTGATGGCGTGAATTCCACCGCAATCTTGCTTTGTGTATCGAGGGTCACTCGCGAGCCATCGGTAAGCGGTAGCTGCCTAATTTCGCCCACCGCCGTGTTCACGTAAATCCTCCCAAGGTTCAACGTCGCGACAATGCCCGCGACGATCAGCACCACGGCGGTGGCGGCCATGGCTGCATTGCGCTTGGTACTAAGACGTCGGATCGGTTCCCATGTCGGAGGCCGCCGTACGCTGTCGGCAATACCGAACACCTCTGCGCGATCCAAGCCTTGCCATACCGCCTGCGCGCGCATCAGTGCACCGCGGTGTCGAACGTTCAGCGCAAGCCAATCGTCGAGCGTCGCCCGCTCTTCGCTATTCAGGCCTCTATCGATTCGCGAAACCCACTCGGTTGCCGCAGTGTCGACGGCGTCTGCCGTATCACTCACGGTGGCTTCTCGCCTTTCTCATTGCCGCTAATGGGCGCTGCTCCTCGGGAGCTGAGCCTTCGTCCGAAGTAAAATGCGACAAGATGCTGCGTAACCCCCGCGCAACATGGTTTTCCACGGTGTTCTCGCTGATTCGGAGGCGCTCGGCAATCACTTTTTGCGGCAAATGATTGATTTTGCGCATGATGAATATAGTGCGGCGTGGTTCCGGCAACTGAGTTATCGCTTGATAAAGGCGTTGCAATTCCTCCCGGCCTGACACAATTCGCTCTGGAGTTAATACCTCCTCGCTTTCCTGAAGGCTGGGAGTGTTGTCAAAGGCACTGCCCGCGATCACGTTTGCCTGACGCAATTGCCCTGCAATCAAACTCCTAATGACCTGATAGAAATACGCCTTGGGATTGTCAATCTGCGAAACGTCCGCAAGGCTCGAGAGAATCGTGTACGCCTCTTGAATGACATCATCGATCTCTAGGCCGGGCGGCACCATTCGCCGGAGCCACCCTCGCAGCTGAGGCTCACACGGAACGATATGCCTCGCGAGCCATCGGCCGCGCTCGATCATCTCGGCAGTCATATTGTTCGACACCGTTGATACATCCCATACCTCTGCATCTTTTATGTCGACTTCTCGTGAGCGCGGCTCTCTGAACGAGCGACACGGTCGCTCGCAAACAGTGCGAAGGGCGGAGGCAGATGCGCGATTTCGGGGCAACCGCGCTCAGCCTTTGCTAACGACTTCGAGTCACATAGCAAATTCCCGCGACCGCTTTATTTTCCTGCCTTCGGCTTCCGAAATCTACGCGAGAGTTTGTGCAACTTCAAACGGAGGCACGGACGGATAACAGTCGACCACTGTTCCAAGCGTCGTCCTCAGCGGGTCCAACCAGCGCTCGAAGTGGCGCCACTGCTCTATGCCGTCGCGGAATATGGGTTGTCTGACCTGCTGTTTGCTCGCAGTTCTTACCGCGCGGCGGTTCTCGTAGAAGTTCAGGCACGAAGTCTCGAACGGCAATCCGCAGTAAGACAAGAGGCGCCGCACTTCGGACTCCGTGTCGTCGATCATTGCCTCGTAGAAGACGCGGTGAATTTGGCCTGCAAGCACGGCGTCAAAGTGCGCCATCAGTTCCACGTAGTCACGATAGTAGCGGCCGATTTCCTCTAGATCGTAGGTGTAATGTTGTCCACGTGCGAAGTGCTGTTTGAAACCAGAGAAACAACAGGCAAGCGGATGACGGCGTGCGTCGATAATTTTTGCATTCGGCAGGATTTGCCGTATCAGCCCGATGTGCAGAAAGTTATTGGGCATTTTGTCGATAAAAAACGGGGCGTCGGTCTTGCGCTGAATGCGCGTCTGGTCCATGTACTGCTCTCCCAACTTGCGACACTCCTCGGAGGACAAGTCGGCAAGTAGTTCTGGATACTTCGTCGCGCCCCTCCCGGCCTCTCCGCGGCTCAAGGCCTGCACCATCGCCAGAATATCGGGCAATTCCGCGGTTCCTTCCACCGCTGGGTGGCTAGCGAGAATTTGCTCGATCAAGGTAGAACCGGCACGCGGCAAACCCACTATGAAAATAGGATCGGCCGCGCTGGCGCCGAATCCCTTCCTATCCTTGAAATACTTTGCCGTGAACAGGCGCTGTGAGCGTCGAACGTGATTGGTCGTGTCGTCGGCATCGTAGGTGATTCGACCACGGCGCAGGCGATTGCCCAATGCATAGTGCTCGAACGCCGAAGAATACTTGGCGTCATCCTCCAATGCCTTGCCGATGGCAAAATGGAAATGAAAACGATCCTCGTCCGTGAGATCATGGCCCAGAACTAGAGCTTGCATATCTGCCAACTCAGCGCGGCTAAAGAGAAACGTCTTTAGATTCGCAAGACTCCAGTAGGCCTCCCCAAACGCCGGTGCGAGTTCGATGCTGCGCCGGTAGGCTGCAATACTCTCCATTTCCTGTCCGGCCGTCGCAAGCGCATGACCGTAGCTCAGCCATATTTTCGGCTCGCATGGGTGCATTCTAAGGACATCAGCGTAGATTTCGATGGACTCCCGGTACTCACCAATCTTCGATAGGACGACCGCCTTGAGGTTTCGATAACCGGAATTTTCTGGCTCGGACGCTGACAATCGATCGATCTGCTGAAGTGCGGCTGCCGACTTGTTCTGCCGATGCAATGCAAGCGCGTAATTATGTCTCGCCGCATTGAAGCTCGGCGCTAATTCTAGACAACGGGTTAGCAGAGCCTCGGCCTCTTTGTACCGTCCCAGGCGTCCTGCAACCTCTGCCAGCATACGGATTGCCGCAACATCCGTCGGATAGTGCCAGAGGTGCTTCTTGAGCAGCGTCTCAGCGTCGGGAATCCGATTCGCACAAAGCGCGCTCGCCGCGGCGAGCAAGCGCGGGTCCTTGGTGGATGCTTTGATCTGCTGCGCATATGCCGCATCAGCGCCTTGTGCATCTTGGCGCATCGTCAACTGATCGCCTATTGCCCGCCATGCGTCCGCCAGATCGGGCATCAAAGCGACTGCCCGACGGAATGCCGCGAGCGCACGGTCCTGTTGCCCCGACTCAGAGAGCGTCACTCCGAGTTCATAATGTCCTGCTGCCGAATTGGGACTATCCGCAGCCAATTGCTCAAGCGATGCGAGTGCGGCGGCCGTCTCGCCGATCGCACGTCGCGCGACACCCAGTAACAGAACTGCGAGTGGGTAGTTTGGGAAGACTTTCAGAATCTCATTCGCTTGTTCGACTGCACGTCTAGGGTCAATCTCGAGCAAGTGTCTCGTGTGCGCAAGCGCCTTGCCCAGGCCGCCGGAGGAGTCAGGGACACTCGGCATCGGTTTCTCCAATCCATATTGCAGATGTCATCCGGACGCAATATAGCTCGATGATCCACGAGATGCGCGAGCTTGTCTTCCGCCCGCCGGGCGGTAGGGTGACACCGTGCTCCACCACCCGAACTCTTTCGGGCGGTTGACTCAAATGAGCCGGAATGTCTTGCGGTGGCTCACAGAGCCGAAGGCTCGTTCACGGCGCACCTTGTTGGTGCTTTTGGGCATTGTAAGCTTCCCAGGACTTCTCGATCAGGTAAGCATGGATGTCGTCGGCGTCCGCGACGCTCAATGCATCCATTTCAGGGAACGACTGCGTCACACCAAAGCCCATCATTCCCTGCGCGCGATGAGATCCACCGAGGACGATTCAATACCAGTCCCGATGGGCCTCTTCGGGCATGTATCGCAGGTCGGGGACCGCGCCATTCAGCGTCCACGCGCCGCTGCCATCAAACTCAGGCGCGTGGCAGCCGGTACACATATGCGAATCCGCGAGCTCTGCGCCATGTTGAATTCTCTCGCGGCTGATTACGGGGCAGAACTTGGTCGAAACTTATCGGCATTACTTTGCGTGCGCATCGACATCCCAATCGGCTGTTGATCGGTTTCAATGGGAGGTCACTTCGGCCGCCTTTCAGGAAGAAATGAGCCTGATGTAGGTGCTCCCGGCGATCCGCTCGATGGTCTCCCGCCCTGCTCCGCTATCGATTGGCACGGCGGCACCCACCGAGGTGAAATCGGTCAGGGAGAGGCGATCACCGAAGAACACATAGGACATGCCTTCACCGCCGAGCCGAGGCCACCACGCGAGGCCGTGGGTGCTCGTGAGGCTGCGGTGGAAATGTTGCGCCCACGCACGCGTTTGTGGGTAGGCCACAGGGGGCGAATGGATGATCTCGAGCTCGTGCAGGGACTCGCCACGACCCTGGACTTTCACCTGGCGCAGTTCTGGTTCGGTCAGCTCGATGATTAGGAGATCACGCGCGACGACAAAGTGGGTCATCCGGAAGTCGGAGAGTTTTTTGCGCGAATAGACCGGATTCGGCTCATGCGGCAAGTCGTGAAACACGCTTTCAAGCGCCGCGGCTTTCTCGGTGCTGCCCGCATAGAAAGTGGGAACGTTCTTGCCGGATGCGTCCGGAAAGGGACTAAATCGAGCACCGCCTTCGGCAACGTCGATGGGCTTAGGCCGGCCGGTTCTGTCGAGATGGGGATTAAATGACACGCCAGGATAGTCGGAAGAATGAAAACGCCAGAGCGACGCGCCAGCGCGCAAGGGTTTGAGCGCGAGTTCGATGTCTTCCGGGATGCCCAAGGGCGCCGGACAATCGCTCATACGCGCGGGGGTTTAGAAAACCGCTGCGGGATGCGTATGCCGATTCGCCAAGCTAACGAGCTTCTCTTCCAGTCCCTTGTCATTGAGTCGATCCATCGGTTTGTCGTTATTCAGATAAGCATTCGGCGTTGCAAAGAATAAGGCTCGATCCCAACCCGTCGGGTCGTCGCCCAGCACGCTCAACATGCGCGCGACGATGGGCAGCGGTTGGCCGTGACGGAACTGAAAAGCCGGATACAGGAGTTGGCCCTGAAACTTGACGTAGAAAATCTTGCCGTCATTGAGCCAACGCGAGGCCGTGGCGGATTTGTTGTTCGCTTGGTGACCCGCCTGTTTGGCAATTTGCTCTGCCGTGAAAGTCGGTACGTGCTTGACGAACCAGCGCCGCCATTCGAGCGTGTCCGCATCGGGCGCATCGGGCGCATCGGGTGGATCCGCAGAGGCAGAGGCCGGCGCTCGCGCTACGGCCGCCGCCGGCCGGGCGCTGATCCGCAGCAAATAACGCTCAGTAGCTAGCGACTTGGAAACTGTCGAAGGCAGCAATTCTTTGAGTTTGCCGGGCGTCAACAACAAGAGCACATCATGCTCGGTGGCTGCGGGCGATGAATAGCCTATAAGGAGTTGCTTCTGCGCGTTCTCGGCGTGTTCAAATTCGGTCGAGGTTAAGATGAGATGGATGTCGTCGGGCCATTGGATCAATTTCAGCGCGTCCATGCCTGACACCTTCGGCATTAGTGCATCGATGATCACAGTTGCGATGCGCTGGCGTGCACTTAGTACGCTCTCCCAAACAAGTGCGGGTTGCGGCGGTTCCTGGGCAGCGGTCACCACCGCGCCATAAGGCGTGTCCTCGGTGTCGTCGCTGACGGCCTCGATGAGCTGAGTGATGGCTTGAATGAGGGACTGCTTTTCAACAGCACCCCCCGCCGAAACGACTTCGGCCGCAAAACGCCGTTCGATGGACCGGAATGCCATGAGGAACATTATAGCCGGAATTCGAGTGAAATCAATGAAATCAGTGAAATTAGTGAAACTAGAGAAACTATAAAAATCATGGAGTTAACAATAGCCATTACATTATGTATAAATCACATGCGGTCCTCCCGCCGTTGGCGCCTCCCACGTGGCCCGGCGTACGGCCCGACTTTGTCGGGCGATTATTAGCTGAGATCGGTCATCGACGGATTCGCCTACCTGTGGGTCTACAACCAAAATCGAAACAGCGATCGCGCAAAGCGCCGGCGCGAGCACGATTAGAATCCGCGTGCACAACGGAAATTGGACATCAGTTGCTGACGTCGACACAGGATCATGACCCTGGATTGAGCCATGCCGGAAGCCGCGGTTCGCGGCGGCCGGTACAGGCCGCCTCCACGCAGTCCGCCAAGCTGCCGAACTGTACGGCGCGGCCCACCAGGCCCGGCGCATAGTGCGCGTACTTGCCCGAATTGGTCATCAGCGTCCGCGCGGCGCGAGGAATCACGGGCTCGCCGAGCATGCACCAGCAGGTATCGTTGAGCAGCGTCGCACCGAAGGCCTCGATGACATCCACATGGCCTGCGGCCCGCGCTCGATCGTGCACCGTCCGGCCCATGGTGACCACCAACGCCGTACCTGCGTGCCTGGTGCGCCCTGCGCATAAAGCCGCCAGCTTGGCGCATTCGCCGAACGAGAGATGTGGGTTGCCCAGCGAGACCAATTGCACCTCTTGCTCCGCGGCGCTGTCGAGTTCGTGCCACGAGGCGGCAAGGTCGGCCCGTCCGACGGTGAGCAAGCGCCGTGGCAGCTTATGGCCCAGCGCGACGCCGACGTTCGGTGCCTCAGGCGTGCAGCCCACGATGTGGAACATCGGTGCGGCCGAAGTGGTCGCGAACGCTGCGCCGAAAGCCTTGAGGTCATCCCAATTGGGGGGACAGTGCTCGAGGCCGCAAATCGCCGGAATCTCGCTGCCGCACAGCAGTCCCATGTGATAGCCGAGCAGCGGGTAGAACGCATCGTCGAAGGCCGCGGGCGGGTCGACGTCGATGCGTAGGGTGGCCATGCGGCCCTCATCAGTGTGACATCCGACGAAGGGCGCCCTCCCCGTCAGCGCGATGCAGATATCGAGATAGTCGGGATATTTCTGAGTACGGGCTCCGAGCACGCTGTTGGCGAACACTACGGCGTTGGATTCAGCCCAGACGATTTGTTCGCCGAAGCTCGGCGCGCTGTCGAGAAGATAGGGAGCGCAGGTAAAACTCGCCTGCGCGCCCATGTCCAGATAGGCTTGGCCGAGCGCATCGGCCGGCTCGCCCAGGGCGGCATCGATGCCGAGAGTGCGCCAACGGCGACGGTCCACCGAAATCGCATTGAGCGTGGTGGGCACGCGCACCCGCGCACCCAGCGACACCAAGTGGCGCGCAAAGCGCAGACTGGCCGGCCCGGTGTAGATGCAGCCGTCGATATGCGCCTGAGCAACGTCCAACAGCTGGCGCGCCCCCTGCATCTCGCCGATGCGCATCAGGATGCGCATGGCGATGGCGGCCGCCTCGCCGTGCGCGCCGTCGATCAGTTCGCGGTCGTATGCCGTGAGTTCTAACACGCCATTCTCGTGTTCCCATTCGCCGCGCACCGGCACCGGTGCCCATCCATCCTCCGGCAATGCCGAGAAGAGTCGGACGCCGCCGTCCTCGATGCGCACGGCCGAGGCGCCGGCAAGCTGGGCAAAGCCCTCATGGCCCACACAGACCACAGGAAACGATCGGCCGAAGACGATGTCCGCCACCAACACGCCCAGCGCCAGTATCTCGTCGGGTTCGGCCAGCACCAGTCCGGACGGCGCATTCCCATTCAAAATCAGCTCCAGCATCACGCTGCTGCCGGTGCAGGATCCCCGCCCGCTGGGAATGGCGAGGACCTTTCCCGTCACGCAGGCGCCGCTCAAGGGATGGTGGCGATCGATGACTTCCCCGCTGAAGGGATCCACACCGCCCCAGAAGCTCAGGCCAATCTCGGCATGCAGCAAGTTAGCCTGGACTTGGCCGGCCACCAGCACCCGGCCGGATATCCGCGCATTCGGCTGCGCCTCATATGTTTGCGTCATCAATAGCGGACAGACACTTTCATGCTGTACGTCCGAGGTGCACCATATTCGGACGATATTCTGGCTGGCGAAGTCGCCGGTCCGCACTGTTGGTTTGCGCCATAAGATACTGATTTCGATTTTCACCCAGATCCAGAGATCCAGGATGCTTTTCCGAATCCCAAGTGTGGGCGTTAAGGTTACCTACTATCACCGGATCAGCGAACGTGACGACTAAACCGAGAACGGTTGGAAACTCCGACAAAGTTATCGGCGAAATTGGAGTGCACCAGACGATCGAGAAAGCACTCCAATGCGTACAGCTGGATCAACTCATCGGTCGGCCGACCAGTTCGTCTCGCCTCACGTTGCAAATCGAGATATCGCTTGCCCGCTGTCGTCTCCTTCGTGGCGCGTGTCACAGCACTACATCCAGCGCGTTGCGAACTGCTCGTTCCGCGCCGTGGAAGTGCTTTGCCATTTTGAGCAGCGCGGCCGACTGGCTTCCGCGGCGAGCCAACCAGCGACGCAGCGCCTCCCAGGCAACGTCTGGTCCTTCGCGATGGCGCAGTCGAATGACGTCAATGAGCGATCGTTCTGTTGAGTACAGTCCTACGGAGCCGCCATCGCCGATATCCAGTTCTTCACGCCCCAGATTGAATGTATTGCGGGCAAAAACATGAATATCGACGGGCGAGCGCAGACTGGGAACGCGCCTCCCCCGCGGTATTGCTATGTCGATACGGGCAGGAATATTGTCAGTCAATCCATGTCGCGCAAGGGCGGTTACCAAGCAAAGGGTACCGCGGGGAACTCGATGCGAAATTTCCAGAAGATCTTCGTCAGTTTCAGGGGCGTCTGCCCACCGATAAAGCCCCCGCCCAACCTGGTGGATAAGCCCTTGATCCCGATAGGAATAGAGTCGCTCAGCCGAAATGCCGGCTGCTCTCGCCTTGGTATAGGTAAAGACCCAAGGAAGGCCGGCGCGATCAGGATTGGCAATTCGTGGCTTCACCGATGAAATCGTACACAGATACGCCAATTGTGTCTACATTTTCATCGGAAGAGCGACCCCATTCCCCCTCCCCATTTCCAACGTCCATTGGAGCCCGTAGCGTTCCACAGCGACTGCGGCAACAGAATCGCGCTTAAAAATACCGCCAGCGATATTACTCGGAGAAAGGCAGAGCATGGGTCTTCGCGTTTTGGTCGTCGGTGGCACCGGGCAAATTGGGTCGGGACTGGTGCGAGCCTTGCTCGCTGCTAGCTCGTGCACGGAAGTGGTGATGGTCAATCGCCGGACGATTCCTCTTGCTGCCGATGCGCGTCTGCGCCAGGTGATCATGGATACCAGTGCGGCAAATTTTGCCAGTGAGATCGCCGAGCTTGCCAGGACCTGCTACAGGACGCGCCAACTTTGGTGACTGTCCAGCCTCTCTAGCTCACGGTCGGTATCGTGCCCCCGTCGATCACATAATCAACACCGCTGATATAGGCCGCGCGATCGGAAGATAGGAACGCGACCAATTCCGCGACCTCCTCCGATCGTCCCGGCCGCCCGACGGGAATCCCTCCCAGCATATCCACGATGCGCTGACGGGCCGCCTTCTCGCTCACGCCGGTGCCGCGTGAAATATCCATGATCATTCCATGGGCGCCCGAAGTCTCGATAAAGCCGGGTGAGATCATGACGACGCGTACACCTTTCGGTGCGACGCCCTTGGCAAGGCCCTTGCTGTAGGTGCTGAGCGCCCCTTTGGCGGCCGCGTAAGCGAGGGTTGAATTGGAAAACGGCAACCGGTGTGCGACCGAAGAGATGTGAATAATGACGCCAGAGCCTCGCTCGATCATGCCCGGCAGAAAGGCGCGATCGAAACGAACGGCCGCGAGCAGGTTAATATTCAGGATGTTCTGCCAATCTTCATCGGTGAGCGCCTCAAAGCCACCGGGCTTGGTTTCCGTTCCGCCGACATTGTTCACCAAGATGTCGATCCCGCCCCACTCGCGCTCAACGCGGTCGACGACCCCTTGCACACCTGAGGAGGTGCTGATATCCGCCTTGACAAAGAGAGGGGAAGAATCACTTTCCAAGTATGCCGATCGTGCGGTCGTCGCCACCAAAGCACCGCTCATCTGAAAGCGCTGCACGGTAGCGGCTCCGACTCCCTTGGTTCCTCCGGTGATCAGTACTCGTTTGCCCTTGAATTCCTGAGGTAGGAATGAAAACGGATAGGCCGCCATCGCTGAATCTCCCTCGTTAATATGTCGAACACGTTGATCCATGTCGTAGGACTTTGAAGTCGCCCCTTCAGTACGGCGGCGGCTGATTGAAGATAATGACGAGGCTGACGATTTTGCCGTTTCGGACGCTGAAGTAGTTCGATAAGATCAACTCTTCGGGTAGATTGGTTTTGTCGTATAGGCCGTCATAGGCGCCGCGCACGATGGTGTCGCCGTAGTGATCGCGGACCTCGCGGACCTTGATCGTCACTCTGTCGCCGACCATTTCCTTTGCGATCCACCGCCTGATCGCATCTATCCCGACGATTTCGCGGCGATTGTCGTTGACGTAGGCATCCTCGGCGAAGGTCGCCACAATTGCGTCGGTATCAAACGCATTGACGGCACGGATGTGTTCGGCAACGACGCCGGTAAGCTCATTGGTCATGGGACTCTCCTCGATGATGCGGCCGGATGGCCTTGCGATCATCCTCAGCGCTACGGCCGAGGGAGGGTCAATAGCCTCTTCGACGGTTGACTCTCCCGTAGGGGGAGAGTGCACACTTACCCGGTATGCTCTCCTCGCTCGCCATCGGCGATTTCTCGCGTGCGACCCACCTCACGGTGAAGACGCTGCGTCATTACCATGAGACGGGACTACTCGAACCTGCGCATATCGACCCGCAGACGGGTTACCGTCGTTACACCACGGAGCAGATCCCGGTAGCGCAGATCATCCGGCGCTTTCGCGACCTCGACATGCCCTTGAACGAGATCCAGGCGGTGCTGTCAGCGCCCGACGTTCAAGCGCGCAATGATCTCATAGCTGTCCATTTGAGGCGCTTGGAGAGTGATTTGGCGAAGACTCAGAGTTCGGTCGCATCTTTGCGAAATCTGCTTCGGCACTCTGCGCCGGCGGCCGACATTGGACGTCGCAAGGCAGATCGAGTGACGGCCGCCGCGATCAGCGAGGTAGTCGACGTCAAGGACGCTCTGTCTTGGTATTTGGGCGCGCTCGGCGAATTGCGCGCCGCCCTATCCGCTCAGCGCAAAATCGCTACAGGACCGGCGGGCGGCATATTCTCCAATGCTCTCTTCTCTCATGCGCGCGGCGAGGCCACGATGTTCATTCCCTGCGAGGGCACCGTGCGTGCCATCGGCCGGGTTACTCCGCGCGTGGTTCCCGCCGTTGAGCTCGCCACCCTAGTGCACGAGGGCACGCACGCCAACATCGATCTTGCCTACGGTTCATTGGCAACCTACGTCACGCAGCATGCGCTCGCAGTGCAGGGACCTCTGCGCGAGTATTATCTCGTCGGACCCCATGACACGCCCGAGGAGCGCGCGTGGCGTACCGAGATCGGTTGGCCCATCTTTCAGACCGGGTAAATTGGAGACCCTGCACATCGTATGGGCTCGCCATCGAACGCGCCGGCGCGGCGTCAAGTTCTTTGGACATGTTCTGTAGGTTCGATTCGCGCCCCCGCCACGCTCTGTCCCTACAGTCATTGATTTATAAGGGATTTTTGTGCGTTTTGTGGTAGATGGTGGTGGGCCGTCTCCGATTTGGACTGTTCCGCCGGTAGTAGGCGATTGAACTAGAAGACCGAGACATTCACATCAGCGTGCATGGGCTCCTGACAGCAATCCTGCCGGCGATGCTGCCCTCCCGATCCGTTGCTGCGATGTTTGCCAGTCGCGGCGGCCGGGCGACTTCACACGCGAAGCGCAAAAGCTCGCAAGCCAACGGTCGTAAAGGTGGTCGACCTCGAAAACGTTCGTCAGCTGAGGTAGTTTGATTTCGCCGTAAACCACGGGCAGGTCAGGGGTGACTAGCTTCCTTGTTTCATCTTTTGTTCCTTGAGCAGCCTGGTGACTGCTGCCTGAACGAAGCAGCGCGCAAGTTCATCGAGGGGATGTCTTGCGGCACAAGTCGCAGCCATGAGCAGTAAAGAAATCTATGTGAGCACCGACGTTGAGGCCGACGGGCCGATCCCCGGCCCGAACTCGATGTTGAGTTTTGGTTCGGCGGCGTATACAGGCGAAAAGGATTTGATAGGCACATTCAGCGCGAACCTTGAAACGCTGCCGGGCGCAACGGCCGATCCCAAGACGGCAGAATGGTGGGCCCAACAGCCCGAGGCCTGGGCCGCGTGCCGGCAAGAACTGGAAATGCCTGAAACGGCCATGCGCCGCTACGTCCTCTGGCTCAAAGCCCTTCCCGGAAAGCCAGTATTTGTCGGCTACCCAGCTACGTGAACGACCACAAGGCTATTGCATAATGGCACTTCAGTTGCCATTATGCGCCTCAATATAGAAAATCAGTTGCCATTTTGAGAGGGACATAATGGCCTTCATTCCGCGGGTATTCACGCCTCCGAAACATCATTTCTTCTTGCTAGGTCCCAGAGGGACCGGCAAGACCGCATGGTGCACGAAACAATTTGCTGATGCCCTGCGGATCGACCTACTGGATGGCGCCGTTATGCGCGAATACTCCAGCCGGCCCGAAAGACTCGTCGCAAATGTCATGGCCAACCTCGACAGAAAGCAGATCGTCATCGATGAAATTCAAAAGCTGCCGGAACTTTTGAATGCCGTACACCTGTTGATCGAACGCAAAACTGGACAGCAGTTCATATTGACCGGCTCGAGCGCACGCAAACTTCGCCGCCAAGGAGTCAATTTGCTCGGTGGGCGTGCCGCGGAAAAATATCTTCATCCTTACATGGCCTGCGAGCTCGGCAACCGCTTTGACCTTCAAACAGCACTGAACCAAGGATTGCTGCCGGTCGTTTGGGGGGCGAGCGACCCACAGGAGATTCTGAAAGCTTATAACGGTCTATACCTGCGCGAAGAAGTTCAAATGGAGGGGTTTGTTCGCAACGTCGGAGATTTTGCACGGTTCCTTGAAACCATGAGCTTTTCGCACGCCTCCGTCTTGAATCTGGCGAACATCGCCCGCGATTCACACATCAACCGCAAGACAGTGGAAAACTACCTGCACATTCTCGAAGATTTATTGCTTGGCTTCCGTATCGAGGTGTTCACCAAGCGCGCCAAGCGTGAGCTCGCCGCTCATCCAAAGTTTTTTTTCTTCGACCCCGGCGTATTTCGAGCGAATCGCCCACAAGGACCCCTGGACTCTCCTTCCGAGCTGAACGGGCTGGCGTTGGAAGGACTGGTAGCCCAGCATATGCGCGCTTGGTGCGACTATTCTGCCGGCACACATCACCTACATTACTGGCAAACCAGGGCGCGAGTGGAGGTCGACTTTATCATTTACGGAGAATCGGGCTTGTACGCCGTCGAGGTAAAGAATTCACAACGCGTCCGGCCGGAGGACCTCAGAGCGCTTAAATCCTTTGCCGAGGACTATCCGAAAGCTCAACTTTATTTGCTTTACCGAGGCAAAGACCGACTCTTACAGGATGGCGTACTGTGTATTCCGTGCGAAGAATTCCTGTTGGCGTTGAAACCCGATAGATTTCCCAATTGATCGACTCGAGCAAACGACACGGGGATAGGCATGAGCGTACATTCGATTCGAGCTTTGGATTTTCCGGAGCTCCGAACTCATTGATTTAACTGATCACCTGGGTTGGATGGAATGGTGGGCTGTGGGCGATTCGGGCTGCCCCTCCGATCTTGATGCGCATAAAACTTAAGTAATTTCAATAGCTTGCATAGGCCAATGATGGCCGGCATCCTGACTCGCGACAGCTCGCACCTGATTCCGACGTGGCTTGGCCCCTCTTCCCAAGCGCTTGCTTTGAGAATAGTTGCCCTCCTTATTAACCGATATTATTATGGCTTTAGGATAATTATGTCGATTAATAAAACAACCTTTTCTCCGCTTGCCCTGCGCGAGGGCTTTCATGTCGTGCTGCTCAATGCTCTGGCAGAGCGACTGCAAGGACGCGATTGGGTTCTGAAAGGTGGAACCAATCTACGCCTTTACTTCGGCAGTATCCGATTCAGCGAAGACATCGATCTGGATGTGGGCAAGGACGTCGCGGGCGCCATGCAACGCGCCATTCCGGCGACGCTGGCTGACGGGGATGTGCAACGGCGTCTGCAAGCCCTCGGCATACTCCAGGCCTCGCTGATCGGCGGACGAGAGTAAGTCGACCGATACGACACTGCGCTACAAAATTGAGCTGGTCGGACGCGGCGGCATCCGACCGCCGACCAAAATCGACGTGTCTTACCGGGATAGATGCGAGGGAGACGAGCACGCGGTCAGCCCGGCGAATGATTCCGCCGTCCGCGAGTATCTTCGCCCAGATGACCCGCCGCTTCTATTACCGAGCTACACACGGCCTGCAGCCATCCGTCAGAAGATCAATGCCCTTGCCTCGCGCACGCACGTGCAGGCCCGTGATGTATTCGATCTGTTTGTTCTTGGAGATGGAACGCTCAGAGGTATCGACACTGGTTTCCTAAGACGCTGGCTAGACGATGCCACGCTGCGCAACGCGCGCGGCCGAGCGCTCGAAATATCCCACGCCGAGTATTCAGACACGGTTCTGGCCTACCTGGATCCAGCGCAACGCGAGCAGTTGCAGGACGAGGACGCCTGGATCGCGCGTCAATTGTTTGTCGGCGATCTCATCGACCAGATCCTCGCCGTACCACCGGAAACAATCATATGAACGCCGTAGATACCGCTGTCTTCGGCGAACTGACGCATCATCAACCCGTATTCACTACGGCCGACGTCATCAAAACCACTGGAGGTTCGCCCGTCTGGGCGACCCAATCACTTTCGGCTTTGGCAAAGGAAGGGCTGATTACCAAAGTTCGACGAGGACTTTGGGCATTGCCCGGCCATGCTGACTTCTCACCCTACGCCATCGTTCCACAATTGCTGCGCGCCACAAAAGGAGAACAGACCGACGTTCGCGGTTATGTATCGTTACTCTCCGCCCTTAATCTTCACGGTATGATCGACCAAGCGCCGCACGTGCTTCAGATCGTGGCGGAACGTATACGTCCCACCGTACGAACCCCTTTTGGGACATATCAGTTCCACCGACTCGACCCCGCACTCATCGGCGGCTACGCTCCGTATCGAAACACCGGCAACTTCGACATCGCTACCCCTGCTAAAGCTCTATTCGACGCGCTGTATTTATCGACCCGGCGCGGCCGGCGGCTGCGACATTTCCCCGAGCTGAGTTGGCCAGCGAACTTCTCTCGTCGCGAATTACGCGAGTGGATCGCAAAGATCGACGATAGCAAGCTACGGGTGGCAGTCACCGAACGGTGGAATGTCTTGCGGCACAAGTCGCAGCCATGAGCAGCAAAGAAATCTATTTGAGCACCGACGTTGAGGCCGACGGGCCGATCCCCGGCCCGAACTCGATGTTGAGTTTTGGCTCGGCGGCGTATACAGGCGGAAAGGAATTGATAGGCACATTCAGCGCGAACCTTGAAACGCTGCCGGGCGCAACGGCCGATCCCAAGACGGCAGAATGGTGGGCCCAACAGCCCGAGGCCTGGGCCGCGTGCCAGCAAGAACTGGAAATGCCAGAAACGGCCATGCGCCGCTACGTCCTCTGGCTCAAAGCCCTTCCCGGAAAGCCAGTATTCGTCGGCTACCCAGCCGGACCCCCGGGCGGCCGGATTCGATTTCCTATTCGTTTACTGGTACCTGATTCGCTTCGCCGGCGAAAGCCCCTTCAGACAACTGGCGTCACGGACTACAGGCGCGGATCGACCGGCTCGCTCTCAAGTGCAAGCACACCGAATACGCACTCATGAACTCGCCGCAGGGGTTCGCGGCGACGAATCGCTCTAGGCCCTCGACGCCGAGCGCGAACTCCCGAGTCGCCATGCTCCGCTTCGTTGAAAGCCCGCGATCCCGAAGGCGCTCAAGGTTGTCGAGGCGAGAGTATTCCGGCCCGTAGATAATCCGCAAATATTCTGGTCCTCGGCACTTTATGGCCGGCTGGATGATCCCACGCTTCCCGACGACAATAAAATCTAAGGGCTTTACAACCATCCCCTCCCCGCCTTTCGCCGTCATGTCTTCCCACCAGCGGGTGATGTCAGCGACGGCGGCGTTGTCGTCTAATTGAACGGCCCGAAATGGCGTAGCCAATAGCAGTTCGGGGTCAGCCTACCGCGGAGCGCGAAAGTCACATTTCGCAGACAGTGTCTGCGAAATTGACCGGCGTGCCTTCGTGGCCAGTCCATTCGCGTTTTCCGCTCCCGTGGTCGCACTATACGAGACTACTCGCAGTAAGAAACGCGCAGGCCCGTGCCTTCTATGAAAGCGAAGCGTTTCGCGGCGGCTGGACCATTCGGCAACTCGATCGTCAGATTCAGTCGCAATTCTACGAACGTACGGCCCTTGCGCGCGATTGGAACTCGGGGCCGACTTCACGTTCGTCGGACGCCAACATCGGCTACGCGTGGGCGATGAGTGGTACCGAGTTGATCTACTGTTTTTTCATCGCCGACTTCGGTCTCTTATCATCATAGATCTCAAGCTGGGCAAGCTCACGCACGCCGATGCGAGACAGATGCATTTGTACTTGAATTACGCGCGCGAACACTGGGTTCTCCCCGGTGAGAACCCGCCGATTGGATTGATACTCTGCGCCGAGAAGGATCATGCAGTAGCAAAATACGCGCTTGAAGGGCTCCCCAACAAGGTACTCGCAGCCGAGTACCGAACGACGCTACCGCAGGAACGCTTATTGGCGGAAGAAATTGACAAGACTCGGCGCCAGCTCGACGCGCGGCGCCAAGGCAGACATCGAGCAAGACGGCCGGCACGACGCTGAAGGAGCGTACAGTCGCTCGATAAATAATCTGGAAAAGCTTGCCACTCGGAAGCGAACATTAGGCAACTTGCCGACGGTGAGATCCGAGTCTCAATAGAATTATCATAGATAGCCGGGCCGCAAGGAAACTGCATTGCCACGCCGCTCTCAAGCCTTCCTATGCGGTCGAATTTTAAAAGACCCCCCGGAGCGTCTACCGCTAACGCGGCAGACCGCGCTTCTCCTATCCATCAAATGTTGATTTCGAGGGCAGGACGAAGCGGTTCGTTTCGCTATTCTAAATAGGGCGCGAACACAGTTTCGATCCATTTCATGAATGCGCGGACTCGGCGCGACAGGTTGCGCCGATGCGCGACTACGAGGGACACGGCAAGCGACCGGCGACGAAAGTCGGGTAGAATTTCCACCAGCGCTCCACTCTCCAAGTATCGGCCAATCCCAAGAAGTGGGGCCTGAATCAGGCCAAGGCCGGCGAGGGCAGCGGCTTCGTAGGTTTGTGCGCTGTTGACGTGCAACGCACCTGGCAACTGAAGTGTCGCGTAACTTTCGCCGTCCGGGTATTCCCATCCAAAGGGTCTTGCGCCCAGCGTCGTCTCAAAGTGAATTGTCCGGTGTTCCTGGCGCTGGAGATCTTCCAGCGATCGAGGGACGCCATAGCGCGCCAGATAGGCGGGACTGGCGGCGTTGACTATGCGTAACTTGCCCAGCGGGCGGGCAATTAGCCTCTCGTCCCCGATGGGACCAAGTCGCAATACGCAGTCAAACCCCTCTTGAACCAGATCAACTTGGCGATCCGTGCTCGACAACTCCAGCTCCAACTCGGGATGAGTCGCCATGAAATCCGGTAAGGCCGGCACGATCGTTGTCCGTGCCACCTCGGTCGGAAGGTCGACGCGTAGACGCCCGCGAAGTGCCACACGATCGCCTGCGAACATCGAGTGGAGATCGTCAACGTCCGCGAGCAAATCGCGGGCACGTGCATGAAATACCCGTCCGTCTTCGGTCAACTGCACGCTACGCGTCGTCCGGTGCAGAAGCCTGACACCGAGATCTTCTTCCAGCTTCCGGACCGCCGTTGAGGCCCTTCCCTTCTGAATGCCCAGGCTATCGGCTGCGTGGGTGAAGCTCCCCATTTCCGCAACCGTTATGAAAATGAGGAGGGGTTCGAGATTCTGCATTTCGTGCCTCGATATTGTTCACCTAAGAGAGAACAGTGAGTTCAGTTTCTCGGTGATTATCATACATAAGAGACACAGTAAGCTCCGAACATTGGGATCCCATCCCCCATCGGAGAATGACAAGTGTCCGAAACTATGAAACTGCATCAGGTGCCCGAAACTATGACCTGGCATCGCGCCCTGTGGGCCGGCCGGATAATGAGCGCGTTTGTCGTTATCGCTCTGGTGGCAGACGGCACTATTCAGCTTTTCGCGCCGGCACAGATCGCGAGCATGTTGCAGGAAACCGGGTTCGCGATGGACCTGACCCGTGTCTTGGGTCCGATCATCCTCACCTGCGTCATCCTTTACGCCATCCCGGCCACCACCGTGCTCGGCGCGATCCTAGTGACGGGCTTTTTGGGAGGTGCCATCTGTGCCCATGTCCGCATTGGTGAGTTGGGGTCGCCGCCGGAAATCATTGCCCTGCTTCTGGGCGCGATGACATGGGTCGGCCTCTACGCGCGCGATCCCCGTATCCGGGCCATTCTGCCGCTCATCCGTTAAATCAACCGGGGCAGTGCTCTGTCCCTCAACATCAGGAGAAAACATATGTTTCTAGTAATGGGAATCACGGGAAAAGTGGGCGGCGCGACGGCAGAACATCTGTTGGCGCACGGCAAGGAAGTACGCGCGCTAGTCCGCAATCGCGAGAAGGCGTCAAGCTGGGCGAACCAGGGCGTGGAATTGGTTGACGGTGATTGGAATGATTCGGCAGCCATCGAGCGGGCGCTCAAAGGCGTCGAAGGCGCGTTTGTCATGTTGCCGGCTGTCTGGGCCCCCTCGCCCGATTACAAAGAAGCCAAGGGCGTGATTGCGAACTATGTCGAGGCGATCACCAAGGCAGCGCCGCCGCGGGTGGTAGCGCTTTCGTCGATGGGTGCGAACAGGGTCAGCGGGCTTGGAATGATCACCGCCTTGTCGCTTCTGGAGCAAGGTTTTCGCGATCTGATATCGCCAATCGCATTTGTGCGCGCAGGTGGATTCTTCGAAAACTTCCTCTACGGCTTGCAGGTCGCCCAGGGCGGAACGCTACCGGTCTACTACAATCCGACAAACCGGAAATCGACCATGGTCGCGACGAACGACATAGGCGCGGAGGTCGCAATCCTTTTGACCGCGCCAGCGTGGTCAGGGCAGCGCGCCGTCGAGCTTGGTTCGATGGTCACCGCGGATGAAGTCGCGGTGCAATTGGGTGAAGTCCTGAATCTCGACGTGAAAGCCTTTGCAGTCCCGCGTGCAGGGTGGGCGAAAGCGTTCGAGCAATTCGGCATCCCGGTACGCCAACGCAATCGCTGACTACCCAATCAACAGAAACGGCGGCTAGCCATCCTGAATGGCGACTCGCTGCGCGTGGTCACACATTGGTCACTCCCGCGCTTTTGTCAGTTGTCCTTGAATTGGTGGGCCGTGGGCGATTCAGACTGTTCCTACAGTCCTGATCCGCATTAAGCTGCGTTGATTACGGGTCTGAGAGTTACCCTCTCTACAACGACTCATCCAGCAGAAAGTCCTCGAGAGTGACTCCGCGAACCGCGCTGCCATCGAACCGATCCGAACTCACGACCAGCAGTTTCTCGCGGGAAAAGGTCCTGATAAACCAATCGAATTCGAATGGCGAAGCGTGACCAGCCTTCACTTCGATCCAAGGTCTGCTTTGGCGGACGAAATCGACCTCGTGTTTTTCAGAACGCCAAAACAGCGACTGCAAGGGTGACGGATGGCCCTCTTTCGCGGCTCGTCGGAATAATTCCGAGGCCACCGCCCACTCCCACCACACACCCTTTTCCTCGCCGGCGGATCTTTCCAACGAGGCCGGTGTCGTGTGACGGTTTGTCGACCAGGTATTCGCAGCGAGAAGATTGACGAAGGGATACTTGGAGGCCTTGCGTGAGACTCGGACCTTTCGGGCCGGATCCCACGGCTCACTGGTTCCGAGAACCAACAGATCGCTCAGCAAATCGAGGTAGCCGTGCGCGACCGTATTGTTTGCCATGCCGGATTCTTCCGCGAGAGTCGTCTGCGCAACCGGCGAAGCACCGCGGCGCATGAGCTGCTCTAGTAGTCGCAGCAGCATGGGCCGGGAGCGACCGGCCAGCGCGCATTCGCCGTAGATCCAATCCGCGGTGGTTTGAAATATGTATTCCGGGACCGAACCGGTTTCAAGCACCGCCGCACACGCGGGAGGTGAGCCGCCCGCGATGAGATAGGCGGCCAGAGTCTGGGCTTTGAGCGTCGGGAAAGCCTTGTCGTAGAAAATTTTGTACGGAAGCTGGACGAATAAATAGACCGTTCGCGCCAGCTTTCCTTTGCGGCCCGGCAGCAACTCGGCCTCTCGCTGAATGTCGCTGGCCTTGGAGCCAGTCGTGATAATCAGCACCTTTCTCAGAACACCCCTATCCGCAAGGCGTTTGATCGCTTTCTGCCAGCCGGCGACCGCGGTAATTTCGTCAATGAAGAGGCGTCTGACGGACGCATCTTCAGGAAAGTAACTCATCAGTGATTCGATATCGCTCTCGAGCTCGTCGGGGCCCGCGATGTAATCACCATTTAAAAAGAGCGCGGTCCCGGGCCCGAACTGCCGAAGCGTTTCCCGCAATTGGTATTCCAGCCAAGTGCTCTTGCCGTACTGCCGCGGCCCGCGAATGACGATGATACCGGGTTCCCGCGGTAGCTCGGCAAGGCCGAAGTCCCAGTTGAAGAATCCGCTGGCTGGGGCCACTTCAAGATGCGGGAAGAGCCCCTCGCCCTGCAGAATTCCCTTTAAGTACAGCTGGTTACGCTCAACAACGTTCATAGCGTTGCATTTTACAACGTTCGTAACGTTGCATCAATGACGCATACGCTCAATCCACAGTCAGCGATGCAGTGCCAAAACCACTTTCTGCACCGGGTGATACTTCACCCTCTCCTGCTCCAGGCGCACGCGGTCATGTCGAAACGAATCGCCTGGAGCGGCTCGCGATCGGATCTCACACTACTTCGGTAGCTTCACCGCCAATAGGTCGACTTGCTCGATCTGCGGAGGCTGAGCGAGTAGCTCCGTCGCCTTGGCCATCAACGCAGCGGCAATGGGGCCCGCGAGATGGGCTTTGCGGCCCGCGTCATCGCGAAACGCATCAAAAATCCCAAACGTGGACGGCCCCAATCGCAAGGCGAACCACACCGGAGTAGTGCCCTCCTGATTTGCGAGCGGCAGTGCGCCCTCTAGGAACTGTGCGACGGCGGTTTCCTTTCCAGGCTTTGCCTCCAAGCGAACCAGCAATGCGACCTTGACCATGGGCTGCTCTCTCCTCTGTTAACGGTGAATGCAGTTTGGCCGATCGGCAGCGAGTCGACGAGTGGCGAAAGCGTCGAATATGGTATTGTTCTCGCCATGCATGTTCTCGTGCTGGCGCTGCAGGGTACGTTCGATTTAGGGCTGTCGGCTTTACTCGATACGCTCGGAACCGCCAACGAACTTGCCAGCGCAATGGACGCCCCCACAGCAGCCATCAACGTCACCGTGGCAGGTGTGCGGCGTCGAGTACACACCGCCCAAGGGTTCAGAGTCCCGCTGGTTGCGACGGCAACAGCGCGTCATCCGGACGCCGTGCTATTGCCCGCGCTGGGCGAGAAGATGCCTGCGACACTGGCGGAGCGACTGACTCACCGCGATGTCGCGGATGCCGGGGGCGTACTACGCGAGTGGTCGCAGGGCGGCGCATGGATCGGCGCCGCATGTACGGGCACCTTCGTTCTCGCCGAGAGCACGCTTCTCGACGGGCAAGACGCGACCACTTCTTGGTGGCTTGCTCCGCTGTTTCGTCAGCGTTATTCGAACATCGAACTGGACGAAACTCGCATGTTGGTGACGTCGGGCGCGTTCGTTACGGCCGGGGCGGCGCTGGCACACATTGACCTCGCACTCGGCTTGATTCGCAGGCAAAGCCCGGCGCTAGCCGCGCTTACGGCGAACTATCTGTTGATTGAGCCCCGCGTTTCGCAGGCCAGTTTCATTATTCCCGACCATCTGGCGCACAGCGATCCACTGGTAGAGCGTTTCGAGCTTTGGGCGCGACGCCGCCTAGCACGAGGCTTCTCCTTGAGTGATGCGGCGCGCAGCGCGGGCACCAGTGAGCGCACTCTTGCGCGTCGTCTTCGAACAGTGCTCGGCAAATCGCCGCTATCTTACTTCCAGGACCTGCGTGTGGAACGCGCTGTGCATCTGCTGCAAACAAGCAATGCCAGTGTGGATCGCATCGCCTCCGAAATTGGCTATTCGGATGGTGTAACGCTCCGTACGCTCCTGAGGCGAAAGCTTGGACAAGGTGTGCGCGAGATTCGTTCACGCCACAGATGAGTTACGAGGAGTACCGTGCGTTGCACATCGCGCCACGCACGGCACAGGGTGTCAATCCCCGAGGGAGCCTGGTCCCCGCAGAGTCGACCGACAAGAGAGCCCATTTATTGCAGGTCAATCGTCTGCGTAGTGGTTGAATGAGAACGGAGAATCTGACTGCTGTACTGGCGGCGTACCTCGAGCCGGTCGATTCGAGGCCGACGATACGGCGCTATGCGCTTGGAATGACCTTGTCCTGCGTCTTGGTGTCGAAGTCGCTCGCCTCGTGTCGCTCGCGCAGCTGGCTCGCGGGGTCGCCATGGATGCGGTTTACCATCCGCCCGCGCTTGACCGCCGGTCGCTTGGCGATCGCATCGGTCCAGCGCTGGACGTTCTTGTACTCGGCGACCTGCAGGAACTCGCCAGCCTCGTAGACCAGGCCCTTGGCGAGCGCGCCGTACCAGGGCCAAACCGCCATGTCTGCAATCGTGTACTCAGTCCCGCCGAGGTACTCGCTCTCGGCCAGGCGCTTATCTAGCACGTCCAACTGCCGCTTCACCTCCATCGAGAAGCGGTCGATGGCGTATTCAATCTTGATTGGCGCATACGCATAGAAGTGGCCGAAGCCGCCGCCGAGGTAGGGCGCCGATCCCATTTGCCACATCAGCCATGACAAGCACTCCGCCCGCGCCGCCGGCTCGGTGGGCAGGAAGGCGCCGAACTTCTCAGCCAGGTGAATCAGTATCGCGCCGGATTCGAAGACGCGGACGGGGTTCGGCCCGCTGCGGTCCATCAGGGCTGGAATCTTGGAGTTCGGATTGACGCCAACGAAGGCCGAACCGAACTGATCGCCCTCGCGGATGTTGATCAGCCAGGCGTCATACTCCGCGTCCGCGTGACCCCGCGCCAGCAGTTCCTCCAGCATCACCGTCACCTTCACACCGTTGGGCGTAGCCAATGAATAGAGCTGCATTGGGTGGCGCCCCACAGGCAGGTCCTTGTCGTGCGTCGGCCCGGCCATCGGGCGGTTGATGTTGGCGAACTGGCCTCCGTTCTCCTTGTTCCAGGTCCATACCTTGGGTGGTGTATAGGCGGTATCGTCGGTCATGGCTTCGGCTCCGGGTGTCGATTTGAACGCACCGTATTCATTTGACCGTGGACAGGGGCTGCGCTGCCGTCCACAACGCATCGGCGCCCAATCGAATCGTGTAGTCGGGATTCGAGTAAACGAAACGAATAATCCCCGAGGTGTCGATAATGAACACCGAGGGGACTGGCAGTTCGTGCTGTTTGGTACCGGTCGTGGATTCGAGATCTACACCATATTCCCGCATTTTGACGAGCGTTGCGTCGTCCACGTGATAAGCAACATGGAAGGCCTTCGCCGCTTCCAGGTGACTGTCTGATAGCAACGTGTAGTGAATGTCGGTCGCCTTGAGGCTGGTGTACAACAACTCGGGTCGATCGGTGCTCAAAAACACAATTTCAAACCCGCTCTTGCGGAGTTTCGGTTCGACGAGGTGCAGGTCGCTCAGTTGTGCATTACAGTACGGACACCAACCGCCCCGATAGAACAGCACGACCGTAGGCTTCTTGTAACTGTCAGGCAGAAAGGTGCGCAACGCACCGTCCATCGTGCGGGCCGCGAAGATCGGCGCTCGAGCGCCCACAGATAGCGCCTGCACCTGCTGAGGACTGTCGGGGATGCCGGCGAGAGTAGGCACCGCCACCAGCATGCCGAGCAGTCCAATCAACCGCGGATAGAATTTCATGATGCCTCCAAGACTGCGTGCAGAACTACGTCGAGTCGACCGGTCTGCGACAGATTCGATAGGGTACTTTACCGCGACTTCCGTCAGACCTGCGCCGTACCCCCGTCGACGAACAATTCGATGCCGGTGACGAAACTCGAGTCGTCCGAGGCCAGAAATACCGCGGCTTTGGCAATTTCATCCGCGCTACCCATGCGCCCCATCGGAATGCCGGCGACGATTTGGGCGATGGCCTGCTTCGGAAGCGGCGCCAAGATCGGTGTATCGATCGTGCCGGGACTAATCACGTTAGCGCGGATCTTGCGATCCTTCAGTTCCAGCGTCCAGGTGCGGACAAAGGAACGGATGGCTGCTTTGCTGGCACAGTAGACACCGAACGCCGGAATGCCTTTGACGGAGGCGATTGACCCAGTGAGGATAATGGATCCGCCGTCATTGAAGAGCGGCAGCGCCTTTTGCACGGTGAACAGCGTGCCTTTGACGTTGACGTCGAACGTCATATCGAAATGAGCCTCGGTAATGGCATCCGTGGCAACGAATTCGCCGACCCCCGCATTGGCGAAGACAATGTCGACTCGGCCCTTTTGGGCTTTGACGATTTCATAAAGCTGGTCGAGGTCCGCCAATTTGCTGATATCGCCCTGCACGCCTGTGACATGGGTGCCGATGTCCATCACCGCCGCGTCGAGCTCGTGCTGGCGACGACCCATGATGAACACATAGGCGCCTTCGGCCACGAATCGCTTTGCCGCGGCCAGTCCCATGCCGGAGGTACCGCCGGTAATTACGGCCACCTTGTTGCTGAGCTTCATCATCGTTTCTCCTAACTATGTTCTGCGTGTGACTGATGCCGTCCTCGCCGCCCGCCGGCTGGGCTTGAACGACCTAAATCTCCACTCGCAGTGTCCCCCTATCCCCTAGATTAGATAAGTCAGTCCATTTAGCATAATATTCATGCGCTAATTGCATGAATATGACGATTCGGGGCCTACCGATGGATAGATTTCTTCTCATGAACAGCTTTGCCCGGGTGGTCGAGACCGGGAGCTTCTCCGCTGTCGCCCGGGAACTGGGGACGGGACAACCGAATGTCAGCCGGCACATCGCCGCGCTGGAGAGGCATCTGGGGACGCGGCTGCTCCACCGTTCGACCCGCAAGCTCACCCTGACCCCGGAAGGCGAGCGCTATTACAGCGAGACGAGACGTGTCATCGATGCGATCACGGAGGCAGAGTCGAACGCCCGCGGCGAGGATGCCCCGCAGGGTCTATTGCGCGTGGCGTGCCCCACAGTGCTCGGCCGATCCCACATCCTGCCCCAAGTGAAAGCAATCCTGGCGCAGTTCCCGGAAATGGAGATCGATTTACAGATTGGCGATCGCTACATCGATCTCGTCGAGGAAGGGATTGATCTGGCGATCCGCATCGGGACTCTCAAAGACAGTGCGCTCAAGGCGCGGCGCATTGGCGCCGTCGAGCGACTGTGCGTCGCGAGCAGCGAGTATCTGGCTGAACATTCTGCACCGACAAATCCGAACGACCTGCGCGATCACAGTTGTATCCTCTACACGCTCTCCTCCGCCGGCAGCACTTGGTCATTCCGAGACGTCGACGTGGTGGTTCGCGGGCGCTTTCGCGTGAATTCTCCGGATGGCATTCGCAGCGCAGTGCTCGATGGAATTGGTATCGCTTACGCACCGAGCTGGCTGCTTGAAGACGCGCTCGCCGACGGCCGCGTACATTTATTGCTTATTGAACATTACGGATCACCCGTGCCTATCCACTTTGTGTATGCGGCAAACCGGCTGCTGCCGCGGCGAGCGCGTGTGTTCATGGACTTCATCGCAGAGGCGTTTGCTCGCGATCCGGCGCTCAACGCGGAGACCAGCCCGTAAAGAAAGAGCGCTGCCAGGAATCTCTAGCTGCGGTTGTTGATGTCGCGTGCGCTGAAACGGCTGGTTGGCTCCTATCGTGCGCGACCGAAGGGGTCCATCCGCGACGGAAATCAAAACAAGCCCTCACCGGGATGACCGTCGCGGATGCCGACTGTCCTGCGTTCATCTCGCTGAATGGCGGGATTGGAGAAGCAAATCGGGCGCTGATCGGCCCAGTCGCGAAGAGCCGAACACGGACGTTCTTGGATGTCTTTGAACGCTTGTGCTTTCGGGGACATGGCTTAAATGGTGGGCCGTGGTCGATTTGGACTGATCCGCCGGTTTTTGTGCGAATAAAACTCAAATAGTTTCGGTAGTTTGCACTCGCTCAGCATCAGCTTGTTCTTTGAGCAGCCGCGTCACGGCAGCCTGAACAAAACAGCGAGCCAATTCATCGATGAGGCTTTGGCCCTCGGGGCTCTCCAATCGTTCCTTTAGCGCTTTCTGTGTTTCCGCCGAAATCCTCAGCTCAGTTTGGCCTCGCGGCTTCCTTTTCCTGATCGATCCCATTCTGGACATTCCCGCTCCTTCCGCGGGCTTGCAAAGAGTGGCTAACTGTATAAAAATACAGTATCAGAGATCGGAGTGCAATTGGTCTCGCGGCAAGGATCAGAGCGGATTCACTGATGGCTAAGGACTCTCAAATTGAATGGACTCACCACACGTTTAACCCATGGTGGGGTTGCGTGAAGCTGTCGCCGGCGTGTGCTCACTGCTACGCCGAGTCTTGGGCTCGACGGTTCGGTGACGAGCTGTGGGGCGGAGATGCACCTAGGCGCTTTTTTGGCGAACAGCATTGGCGTGAGCCGTTGCGGTGGAACGCCGACGCAGAGCAACTGGGAACACGGACCCGCGTGTTTTGCGCGTCAATGGCAGACGTGTTTGAGCCACGGTCAGACCTTGATCCGTGGCGAATAAAACTCTGGTCGCTGATTGAGAAGACGCCACATTTGGACTGGCTTCTCCTGACCAAGCGGCCCGGACACATTAAGCACGTCTATCCCTGGGCAAGTACTCCACGCGCCAATGTTTGGCTTGGAACGACCGCCGAGAATCAACGTTGGGCAACCAGACGAATCGAGCGACTTCTCACAGTGGATGCGCATGTTAGGTTTCTGTCCTGCGAGCCATTGCTCTCCGCAATCGATTTGACCCAGTGGCTCAAGCAAAAGCAGATCACTTGGATTATCGCCGGCGGCGAGAGCGGTCACTCGGCGCGGCCGACACATCCCAACTGGATTCGGTCGCTGAGGGATCAGTGTCAGCGCCACGACGTGCCATTTCACTTCAAACAATGGGGGCATTGGAGCCCGGAGTCACAAGGCGAGCCCGTGTCCAGAATGATCGAATTGCGAGACGAAGCCGGCAGGCTCGAGCGGCTGTCCTGGAGACCAAAGCTGCGCAGTGGACGCGTGCTGGATGGGCAAACTTGGGACGGATACCCTTAGCATCTCGCTTCCACGGACGGAATCATGACGGTGACTACAAAGAAATTCGGCTCTTCGATAGATCCTGACCCGCGTCCTAACCTAGTGGTAGAGCGCGGTCCCAGCAACAAAGGCGTCGGCAGTTGGGTGCCAACCCAAAAGCATCGCTTGCTTTGGGAATATTTGTACGCAACCCGAAACGCGTGGAGGAAATGGCCGAGCCATGTGTTTATCGACCCGTTTGCCGGTCCTGGTCGAATTCAAGTGGAGGGTGAGAAGGTCACTCGCGACGGCGGCGCCGTAATAGCGTGGCGTGCGCTTGCTGATACAGCCCCATTTAGCCAAATGTTGGTGGGCGATATCGATTCCGATCGAGCAAACGCATGCGCGGAGCGGCTCAGAGCAATTGGCGCACCAGCGTCGCCCTTAGTCGGGCCGGCAAACGAAACGATCAAATCCATGGTCGCGGCCGTACCTGCGCGTTCACTGTGTATGGCTTATATCGATCCATATAACTTGGAGCTACTCTCCTTCTCAATCATTGAAGAACTTGCCAAGTTAAAGGTGGACTTAGCGATCAATTTCTCAACAATGGACCTTCAACGCAATGCGGAATTGGAGTTCGATCCCAAGCGCGCACGTTTCGATGGAACAGCACCGGGCTGGCGCCGGGATCCAAATATCCTCAATGCTAGCAAACAAAACTTAGCTTTGGCTTTCTTTAAGTATTGGTGCGGTCTTGTCCGTGCTTTAGGCTTTGAGCATAGCAAAGAGATGCCTTTAGTTCGAAACGAGCAGGGACGTGCAATATATCGGATGGTCTTCTTTGCACGACATGATCTGCCGAATCGTATATGGAGCGACGTCGCTCGCGGCCCAAACAGGGCTTTTGAGTTCGATTAGTTCACTGTGGATGCTTGCGATGTCCCGCAGTGTTGAGAATTGTCGCGAGAACTCCGAGCACGCTTGATGCGCCGCCTCAGCAGTGTCGAGTAACAGAACCTCCTGAGGCACGCTAACAGCGGAAACAATGATTTCTATTATCGTATCGTTCCTCATTTTCCTCGCCTCACTCACCGTGCTAACCTGGGTGCTCACACGATGGGCATCGAATCCCGCGCCGAGTGAGGCCATCAAGAACTCAGTCCTTAGCGGTGAGTGGTCAAATATTTGCATCGCGACCTTATTACGCGCGAGCGATGATGTAGTCGTAAAGAGTTCCCCTTGTCAACGCCGACTTAATCGTGACCCAGTTTAGCTGGAAGTTGCCGATTTAGATTTGACCCACCCCCACCTGATGCGCACCTAAACTGGGACCAATAGAACACACGAATTGACGTATTTGTATGAGTGCGCCGGTGGCCAATACTACTCGATACTGAAAGCCCATTCGTCCCAGCCGAGCTCTTGCGCGAGCCGACTCAAACGGAGCTTGCGCTTCAACTCAGGAGAATAGATGGACCGTGGCCAGTGCCGGCTCATGCCAGACGATGCCTTGGAGAACTCCACACCGATGAAATAGCTCGCAATAGGCCTCAAGCTCGCGTCTTCCCAAGCCAGTTTCACCAACAGTTCGGTAAGAAAAATGCCTAGAGGCCCAAACTGCAGGTCCTCTTCCGCGAATACTCCCGCCTGCCCGCCATGACACATATAAGCGGTGGAAGGCGTACCTTTGGGATCACGTGTCTTGCGAGTCGCCGGATGCCATTCTTCTTTGGGATCCGAGAGCGGTTCCTTGCTGGCACCCCATGAAGCGAGATCTGCGATACAGATTAGACCTGTCATTTCACGCGGATGTTTGACATGAAGTGTGTCCGCTTCATCGATTGCGGCACTCACCGCTTCCATTCGTGCCGGTTTGGCTGTATCGGCGCTCCATTCACTTGAATGCGCCAGCAACCCGCAGATGGGTTGACTCATTAATTCCCGATAAGGCGTTCCGATTTGAGCGGATTCCATTCGCTTGATAGCGGCAATCCGCTTGACGGTGTCTTGTACGTGGGCTTTTCGCAGGGTGAGCTTGCATTCGAACGCGGCCGCAACGCCGCCCAACAGATACTTCTTGCGATTCTCAAGGTAAGGCGGATACGAGGGCTTAAGCACGATCACGTCTACTTGTGGACTCAATCCACCCTCTACACTCAGCAACTGACCTTTGGTCACTACCCGGTAGGTCAAAGGCAGCCATTCCCGGAGCAACTGCGCCCAATTCTCCTCGCCCTCATCACCCGCTGTTCCCGGGTCGGCTTTCGCAGACTTTCTGATGCGTGCGTATTCAGACTCTAGCCACGAACCCAATTGGCTCATATAAGTGTGAAGATCGTGGTTCATTGCGGTATGTAGACTTGGCGGCCTGCTGCGTTATGTGTCACTTTAAAATCGCAATCAATTCTCTTGCGCCGCGGGCCGAGTGAATATGCTGATTTTCCGGTCGGCACTTGAGCAGAAACCTTTGCAGGTGCAAGAAGCGGTGATTGGCGCTGGTCATCACGTGTCGAGCGAGAAGCTGATTTCCATCGACCAGCTCAAGCGCGATGGTTCGCGCCCTCAAATTGCTGTCGATGTAAATGCCGTTAGAAAAAGTGAACTTAGGAGTGTCGCTATGCCGCCAGTAGGTGAGACCGCCTTGCTTCCTGATGGGCCACGCGTTTGCAGAGTTCTCATCCGCCAGCCAGCCACTCGACATGTAGGCACCTCCGGATGTGTAGTGTTTAAGTGCTTCCAAGAACAAGGTCGCAACGTCGACTGCATCTTCGACTTCAGCCTTCTTTGGAAGCTGGAATTCATGTTCCAACATATTCCGCAGACGGACGATCTTATTCAAGATTCGCGGCGCCACGACGCCCAATGAGAGGAGGCTCGCGACTTTGCTGGGGAAGGTGCCGGCACTATTGAGGCCAAGGGCACCCAAAAAACATGCGACCTGGCAATCAATTGCACGTTTCGCATTGGTGAGAGCGTTGACCAGACCCCGCTTGCCACCCAGCCGCAAATCCTTCTCGGAAAATTCCAAATACTGAGCAGCCGAAATCGGCGTCTTCATCTTGAGAGACTCAAAACTCTTCGGGTCTATGGTCGGTTTCCGCCACGTCGATGCGCGGGAGCGGACAAAGGTCTCTACATCCATGATGGCCTTATGATTGGTCGTTCGCAAACGGGCACATTCTACGGTACTGTCCGCGGCCACCACGCCCCTCCCCCTTCCGGTGCAGGTTCGCGCGCCTTGACGCGAATCCAAGCAGCTCTATCGCCATGCAAACTGCGAATGATAGACTGGCTCCGCGTCGTTACTAACAAGGATTGTAAACTTCTCTACGCTGTAGTCAGCTCTACGCTTCGCAACCGATCAAACGCTCCAGGGAGGAACTCATGCCGACGTTCGACGAACTGATACCCCATATTGGATTTCTTACTGATAGGGAAATCGATGCGGCAATCGAGGCCGGATTTCTCATTGAAAAAGGCACCCACAGTGCTGAGCAGGTCCGCCATGCCAGCTATACACTTCGACTGGGCGCTGAGGTGCACATTTCAACTCCGAGCAACGGGCAATCGTCACCTCGCAAAGAATTTGTAGTTCATCGGCTGACAAAACAGAATACAAGCATCGAAATCCCTCCTGGCCATACAGCACTACTTTATTGTCTTGAGAGAATTCGACTTCCAGACAATGTTCTTGGATTCACTATCGCACGCGGCCTGCTATTCGCCGAGGCTTTGTGTCCAGAAAATACGTACATCGATCCCGGCTTCCCCGGATCCGTCTACACCACCATAACTAATATCTCGGATAGAACAGTTACACTCCAGTATGAAATGCCGATTGCACGTCTATTTTTCTACCGACTGTCAGAACCGGTGCGAGAACCATATCGCTCCGGAGCTGCCTTCGGAATCGCTCAGCAACTGGAATCGGTCCACGTTGGGCCGCTACGTACACAGGAGGACTGTAGACGCGCTACGGATGCGCAGCTGGTTGAGAATATCAAGCTAATTCCGCTCGGTGGTCTACCCGCAGCGGAGACCATTCGGAGATTGAGTGATCGACTAATGCTCGGTCAATTTTGGACTGTCGTCCTAGTTATTTTGTGGCCCCCTCTACTCCTCGTCGTTAACAGCAGTGCGTGGATAAAGGACAACTTGGGTGGCTTTGTGGGCAATGTGGCAGCGAGCGTCATGGCCGCGCTCGTCGTCTATGGGGTAGCTAAGCTCCGCACGTTCTATAAGTCACGCAAGGCCACGTAGCTGATGATGCCAGGCCCGACATTCAAGACATTGCGGCGCCAAGAGTTCCGGAGATATTTTCAGCCGTCACGCGTACTGCTCGGAGTGCTTCCTGCCTCTACTGCGAGTGGCGTGAACATTATTACCCTCTGCTTTAGCATGTACTGTTCGTACAAGCCACCGATGATGGCCGTTGCAATCCATAAGCACGCCGCCAGCTACGGGCTGGCTCAGAAGACTGGTGAATACGTGCTGAGTGTTCCGGGGGAATCGCTAGCCTCTGAAGCCATGTACTGCGGAATGCAGTCCATGACCGATGTAGATAAGGTCAAACGTTTGAACCTCGACCTGGCAAAGAGCCAGACTATTGCGGTTCCTGGTGTCGCAAGGGCCATCGCCAATATCGAGATGATCAGGATAAACGTGATCCCATCTGGTGATCACCTTCTGCTAATAGGAGCAGTAAAGCGGTTTGGCGTTAATACAGACTCCAAGGATCGCCCTCTTGTTTCTCTAGGCCCCAATACGACTGGTTATACATTGCTCTTGAATAAAGGAATTCATAGGCTCGGGGTGGTCGGAGCGCCGTGACTCTCCACGATCGATTTAAGACTATGATGAAGGATGGAGCATGCTCGGCTATTGCTCGATCACGCCGACGCGAAGATCACGGAGCGCGTGTTCCAGCGCAAGCCACAGCTGGTCCGGTTGCTGCGATGAAGTCTAACCCATGAAGTCCTCCACGGCTGCAATAGTCCGTCGCGCACTACTGAAGCCACTGCTGCGACGGAAAGCTGCGCCGGCGCGGGCGAAACGAGTGGAAGTTGCATTTAAGGATCTTGAGCCGCCAGGCGCTGCAAATACGATCCCAACGGGGTCAGCAATCTCGATGCGCCGGTTTCCCATGTCATCCGAAATGAGGCGCGCCGCAACCATCACCCAATCATTCGGAACCAGTCTTTTACGGCCAATTGCAACCGATCCATTTCGTCTTCCGCCATCGGACAGCAATGCGCAATGGGTCCGCGAAGGAGGTTTAAGTTCGCCATTACGCGCTCTACTGCTCGCTTAGACTTTAGTGTCGGTTCGAACAAATCCCAATTGGAAGTAATAATTCCCGACAACTGACCAAACGTAGTGTAGTCAATCATGTTGTCCGAGCGCGGCGTAACTCCATTGTCCTTCTCTTTCTTCACGAGGGCAGCCACATCAGCCTTTATGTCGGCGGCAACGCGGTTACCATTCCACCAGTCCGCGCCTGCATCATCATCCAGTGTCTCGACTATGAGCTTTCGTATCGCTTGTTCCAGGCAATAGAAAACCTCGTAATGCTCCGACATCTCCGATGCTTCTGCGCGCACGGTCTGTTCGAATTGAGGATAGTAAGCCATGGCACTCGCCACTTCCGCTTTCGGCACGTGTCCTAGCTCTAAATTAAACTTCTTCTCGATCTGACGAAGCTCGTCGGTAATTAGATATCCCGACATACCAAATGATCGCACATAGTCGTTAATATCAGCCATTAGCCGCGCTCAACAGATGTTCTTTGAGCGCACGAAAGATCGCGTTGAAGACAGCAGGATCGGACGTGGCTGGGAGGTTCAGATTGATCGTATATCCGAGATTCATGCCAAGTCGTTGCGGCTGCGTTTCCCGCTGATCACTCTGGCGATTTTCATTCGCTGACGGCAACAATACGGTAGGCGCCTTATCTTGTTTCTCTTCGACCGGCGCGGCATCCCATTTCGCGAACTTCTTTAGCTGCTTGATGCAACCAAGCACATTCGTCACCACTACGGAATCCTGCTCCACGCCAGTTTCTTCAACAATCAACCCACGAAGTTGTGCATCATTGAGCTGGTGCATGTACTCGTTCCGAATATACAGCGGCGCGTAGCCTGTCTTGAGCCCTTGGGCGGCGGCCCATCCCTCAGTAGCCGCGTTCCGAAATTTTTTGTACAGATCGGTAGACTTGCCATCAGTCGTCGCAAAACCGATCTTCTTCAGATACGCGGTTATCTGGTTTCCTGAGCCGCCTGGTATGCCAAGTATTGTCTTGACAAAATCCTGGCTTACGGCCTCAGGAGTCGCCGCAGACTTTATCGCATTGAGCGCTTTCTCCACGTTTCCTGGGGCAGTTACGTAAGGAAGGGCGGCCATAATTGTCTCCATTTTCGCGTAAGATGGGAATTGTCTGCTCATCGGCGTACAACTTCAATATAGTCGTCTCTGAAGAATTCTGTGCTCGCCTAATTCCGTACAGCTTCGGTATGTACGAAAGCGAAATTTCTGACGGCACTCAGCGGCTACAATCGCGGACCATCCGGAAGGGTCGCTCTCATGGAGTGCGGCGGCGGACCCACGGCGCCGACGACAAGTCTAAGTGCACAACTATAAAACGCGCCTACCTATAGGTGGTGCTCGTATGTGAAGTCACTAGATGATGGATTGAGGTACGCAAACCGTCGGCGCAGTCTCAATGCACGGCTACGGAGCGTGGTTGCTCGTTGACCAAGTAATTTGGCCAGGTGTTCATAGTCACGCTCGAATGCGATTCCTTCGAGCAAGCGGTAGTCGGACTGTCGATCGACCTCAGCCTCGATGATGCGCAGCGCTTGTCTGGTGACAATCTGCGCGACCATATCTTTTGGATCCGGAATATCACTTACCGCCTCATTCGCGAGGAAGCGTGCACGATGTCGGCGCCTCTTGCGGGAAGCACTAGCCGCAGCGCGGCGAAATTCTTCCGCGCTCGTAAGTTCCGGCGAGAAGTCCGGCTGGAAAACCACATTGAGAGCAGCTTCAAGGCCCCAAGTGTGATCGCTTAGCTTATGAAGACGCGAGAGTCTTGATTGAAATTGGGCATACGCAGCCCATGCGTAAGGCAAATTAGCCATGACATATATCCCTTTCTGTGGCGAACGCTGTGTTCGCGCGGGTAATAAAAAAAGACCGCTCCTTTAGTTTGAGGATCTGCTGGGGGGACGCTATGCCCCCCAGCAGCTATTTCAAGCTATTAGAGTCCGATCGAATTTACGCTCGTCTACTTGTACTGTCCAGATAGCTCAAGTTCCAAGTTGGATCCGATAAGTATCCGACCACTCTCGGCGAAGGCTGTCGAATGCCCTTCTCGCATCGTCGTTGTGCATGGACAGTGCGCTCTGAGCCCGCGCCAGCGACAGCAGCAGGAGCTCAAGAGCGACAATAGGACTATCGTGCTTTTCGATTTGAATTGTCTGACCACGATCTTCCTCGGCATCATGGGAGCCACTTTGCTGGAACTGCCGAAGGGGTTCGTATAGTCGGCTATAAAACGGATGCCCAGTGTTCAGGGTGAGGAGTATCCTCCCGAATTTGTGCTCGACATGGTAGAAGGGCCAATATTCGTCGTGCCGAAAAACAATAAGGTACTTCGAGGATTTCACTCGCTCGAATGCCTGATCGTCGGTTTCTCCTTCACGTTTGACCGACACCGCTAGACCGCGCAGGTTGGCGTCCAATTGCTCACGCTCCTCAGACGTTAGATCTGCATCGATCGGCTTCGCTTGCTGATGATCGACTTCACTGGCGCGAATCTCGCTGGCTGCAGGCTTAGCTGCTTCGCGTTCGCTAGCCTTCTGAGCTTGAAACCGCTTGAGATCGTCATTCAGAGCAGAAATGTCCTGGCCAATAACCTTATTGATCTCCTCTAGGACGTAATCTTTCATTCGAACGCCTTGCTTGTTCGATGAGACTCCGAACGCCTCATCAAGCGTCCCTGGGAAATCAATTTGAATCCGATACCAGTACGCGATGCTGTGGCGCGTCGTCAGTTCCGGCATGGCTTTGGCGGCGACTTCCCTATCGTTGCGCAGGATCGTGACCGTCAGATCATCGAACACTCGCAAGTCGTTCCTCAAGGTCTTGCGCCCCAGAGAAGACCACTCTTCAATCGGCAGACGGTAAATTTTGACTGTGATTGGAGCAGTCGGGGAATCGTCCTTGCCATTCAACTTGATATCGATGCTACGGGAGAGATACAGGCGACTATGTTTTCCCACGTTCATGCCCTCGAGATATCGGATATGGCGGGCATTGGCCATTGAGTAGGTTGGATCGAAAGCATCGACAGGCCGATTGTTAACAAACAACCGGACGCCTTTGGCGATGAACCGTCGATACACGCGGGCCATCTCTGATACAGCGTGTTCAGCCAGGGTCCGTGCCTTGGCGTAGGTGAGTCGGTCACAGGCAGGCATATAAACGATCGTCCCGCTGCTTCCGAAACGGCGATATAGGTCGGTCACGTCCGACGCAAGCAGAATTTGATCTCCGCGATCCGACGGCCAACCCATCGGCTTTACAAACATGTCGGTGACCTCGGCCGGCAACTCCGGTTGAAGGCTAGGTTCCGGGAGCGCTACAAGGTTCGCGCGATCCTTGCCGATGGCCTCGACGTCAAGGGTCATCGAGTAATAGGCCTCCCTCTCCTGCCATGAATACAGCTCCATTACGGGGCTCATGCTGAGCGCGGCTGTCTTCATGCCCATTCCGAAGCGCCCAATATCAGATCGATTGTTGAAGCTGGTTGAACCACCGAACGAGGTTGCAACTTTCAACACATTCGGTGACATGCCTTTACCGTTGTCGTAGACGGCAATGTCAGTTTGGTAGTCGCCTTTCTTTCCCGTTTGCCGGAACAAAATCCGGACCTCGGTGGCACCAGCCTCGATCGCGTTGTCGACGTGCTCGCAGAGCGCCGAGGTTGTGTGGTTGTAGCCGACGTCTCGCAGTGACGAAATCATTGTCTGAGCGAAGAAAAGCGGAACAGTCGTGTTTTCCTTCAGCGCCCGGTTTAGCACCGCTTTGCCGCCGCGAGGCGCATCCGGTCCCCAGTTTAGGATTGAGGGGTCCCCAGTCTCTTGGGCCTGATCTTCAGTGGAATTGAGCATTTTCGTCTCCAAGTTTTTGGCGCCGCTATTGGCGCCGGAGTGAAGGCCGGTATTGGCGCTTCGAATATAAAGGAGTCGAGAACTGCACAGCGTTGCATGGTCTTAAGTGGATTTTGATTGCGGCGAGATATCTGCACCCTTTGGCACTCTGACGGCGTACTGAGACGGCGTGTACTACGCCGTAGGTTCGAATCGTGCCCCCGCCACGCTCTGTCCCTACAGTCATTGATTTATAAGGGATTTTAGTGCGGTTTTCGGTAAATGGTGGGCCGTGTAGGGATCGAACCTACGACCAATTGATTAAGAGTCAACTGCTCTACCAGCTGAGCTAACGGCCCAAATAAACCTTTCCCAAAAAAACGCTTCCAACCACCTCGAAAATCAGGTGGGGTGGACGACGGGACTCGAACCCGCGACGGCCGGAATCACAATCCGGGGCTCTACCAGCTGAGCTACGTCCACCATCGTCATTCTTCCGACACGAGGTGGCGCGCCCGGCAGGAATCGAACCTGCAACCGCCGGCTTAGAAGGCCGGTGCTCTATCCAGTTGAGCTACGGGCGCTTAACCTAACGAAAAACAAAGCGCCAAACGTATTTTCCAGGCCGATGCTCGGGTTCGTGCAAACCGAATCGGAAGTGCGCGCGGATTATATAGGACTTTTTTAACAATTGAAGAGTCTCTTGCCGACCACCGGCCGAACCCCCTAGGCGACCTTGACGCCGAACGACAAACACCATATCTTGTGTGTCATTGCGGTGTCCGGCACAAGTGCTGGACCTAAGAGGGAATCCGGTGCGAATCCGGAGCTGCCCCGCAGCGGCGAATGGGAACGAACCATGCCATTTGGCACTGATCCAAAGACGCGAGTCGGCGGATCGGGAAGCAGCATGCAGTAGAAACCGGCCTAAATTAGGCCGCACGCCCGTGAGTCCGAAGACCTACCGCGATCCTCACCTACAGAGGTGTTGTTCGGCTCTGGCGCTCTCGTGGGAGGAGCGACCGGCATGCTCGCGCCTACTCGAGCGTGTCATGTACCCCGTGTAGACCGTCCAATGTGTCCGGAATAGACCGAGGGAGTGAACGACGCGGCAAAATACCAGGCGTATCACGGCGGCATATCTTCGAGCGAGGAAAGTGCGTCGATCGCGCTACGCACTTGGATATGTCCACGGTCATAAGGTCTTTGGATGTCGCCAACAATTTGCCGGGCCCGCGCCGGACGCAGTTTTTCAGCATAGTATTCGAGCGATTTCGAAACGTTATGATCTGACCATTTCGCCTCTACAATCTCAATGAGTTTGCCGTCGCGGACGACGGCAAAATCAACTTCCCTTCCCTCTTTATCGCGAATGTACCGCAATTCATATCGGTAACCGTCCCGATCTTGCAAGAATTGGATGGTCTTTAGAAGATGCGTGGCCACTAGATTCTCAAATCGAGCGCCCGCATCTCCCAATACGTCGGCGTTGTCGAAGAAAAAAACCTTAGGCGGCTTTTGCACCGCTCGCGGCAAATTTTTGGTCCAAGGTCTCACTATAAAGACCAGATACATTCGCTCCAGGACTTCCAGCCACTTTGCCGCCGTAGCCGGAGTTACCTGGATATCGGCCGCCATATTCGACAACACGCAAAGCTGACCCACTCTTGTGCGCAACTGATCCACAAAGAGCGAGAGCTGCTGAATATTCTTTACGCCTTCCAGGTCCCGTACGTCATCTCTGAGCACTCGGTCAATTCGCTCGAGCCTCCAGCGGCGCGCTTGCCTCGGATCTCCATCCAAGAACGGCTCAGGGAATCCTCCTACCTCCAACAGACGCTTGAAAGCCTCCTTCGCATCCATTCCCTTCGGTAGCTCCGACAGCGTAAACGGATGGAGTCTCCAATAATGATACCGGCCCATGAGAGAGTCACCGCCGCGTCGATAAACATCCAAGCGCGCGCTGCCGGTTACTAGAAATTGATGTTGCTCTTTTTGAGTGTCATAAACTCCCTTGATCCAATTTTTCCATTTTGGATATTTATGAAGTTCGTCGAAAACGATAATCTTATCGTCGCGCGTCCATTCTTTCTTCAAGATCGCAGCACGGTCCTCATCGGCATCCCAATTAAAATGTCGCGTGGGATTGAGGCTCATTGCGAGAGTGGTTTTCCCGCATTGGCGTGGGCCGCCAAGGAAAACCATTTTCCTTCCCAAGTCCTCGAGGATATAGGGCCGCAGATAGCGCATGGCCATATTATACCACGCCATAAAATGGACATGTCTATATTATATTGAACTATAAAATAGCCATGGCGCCACTACTCAATGGCGCGTCCATGTCGCAGTGGGATCCAAGAGTCGTTATGGACTTCCGCGGGAAGTCGCGTGCGAGTTGCTGATGAGTCACGATAATTGAGGGTTCATGACCCCGGACCCTGTGTCCTTCTTGACTAGAGGTAACCCTGTTTGATTGGTCGGGGAGACAGGATTCGAACCTGCGACATCTACGTCCCAAACGTAGCGCTCTACCAGTCTGAGCTACACCCCGATCGAGCCCCCAATTACCCGACCCGCGGTTCCGGATATGACGAAGCGGGGGCGCGCTAGTGTACGGGTCAGTGCCCAAGCAGGCAACAATAAGCCCTCTGGCGCCGCGCGCCGCATTCCTCCCGACCCGCGAGCCGAATTCCTCCCCAACCACGCCCAGCATTCCTTCGGAATCACGCGCCTGCGCCCGCGGACTACCTGCCGCGCAGCCGAACACTCCCCTGACGACGTTGTCGACGATGCCGCTGATTCCCGCAACTTTGCCGTTAAGCAGCAAAAGTGCCGCCGACCCAGCCCCTATGAACATTCCGCCGAATAGTGACTTCCAGAAATCAGCTGTCATCGCCACGCTCGCCGTCGCTCAGACGGCACGCCGCAAGACAGGCACCAACGGGGTCTCCCGCCGCATCAGAGTGCTCTTGCCGAACAGCGAGGCGACCAGATCGACGGCCACCTCCGCCGTCCGGTTGCGCATGTCCAGCGAAGGATTCAACTCCATGATATCGAGCGATCCCAACTGCCCCGTGTCCGCAATCATCTCCATGCACAATTGCGCTTCCCGATACGAGGGGCCGCCCGGCACGGTGGTACCGACGCCGGGCGCAATCTCAGGGTCCAGAAAATCGACGTCGAAGCTTACGTGCAAGTGGGTATCGCGCTCGAGCGATTCCAGCGCGGTGGCGAGCGTCTGGCGCATGCCCGCCTCGTCGATGAAGCGCATGTCGAACACCTCCAGCCCCACCTCATGAACCAAGCGCTTTTCTCCTTGATCGACGCTGCGGATTCCGATTTGACGCAGACTTTTCGCCTCGATCGCCGGAACCCGCCCCGACAAGTCGATGAGACTCTTGGGTCCGAGACCGCACAGGCAGGCAACCGGCATTCCATGAATGTTGCCGCTGGGAGTGAGTACGTTGGTATTGAAGTCGGCGTGCGCATCCAGCCAGAGAACGCGCAATTGTCGCCCCCGCTCGCGGCAGTAGCGCGCCGTCGCGCTGACGGACCCTATGCTCAGACTATGATCGCCCCCGAGCAATATCGGCATGCGCGAATCCGCCAGTTCGCCGTAAACCGCATCGTGCACCGTACGGTTCCACTGCGTAACCTCTTCGAGGTGCCGATAGCCGTCCACCGGTCCGCGCAGGGGATTCGCCGGTCCGCGCAAATCGCCGCGGTCGCGAACATCGAGACCCTGCGATTCCAGCATGGTCTGAATCCGAGCCACACGCAGCGCCTCGGGCCCCATGGATGCACCGCGGGTACCGGCACCGATGTCGCTCGGCGCACCAATCAGCGTAACGCGCTCGATCATTGCGAACACCTCACGCCGTCTTGCGAAGACGCGATCGCGCGCCATGGCCCAAGGTGCCGCCGTATAAGTCCTTCGGGTTGTCGAGTTCCGGCACCAAATCGATTTGCCGCGCGAAGCCACGCTCCTCCTTCAATAGACTGTGGAGAAACCGTAGCGCCGAATAATCCTCCAGTGCAAACCCGACTGAATCGAATATCGTGATCTGAGCCGCATCGGTACGCCCCTGCCTCGTGCCGCGCGCGAGATCCGCGAATTCCGTCACCGGATAGTCCGCCGTCATTTGCTGAATCTCGCCTTCGATGCGCGACTGCGGCTCATATTCCACGAATACTTTTATATTCGGCGCGCGCAACAAATTCGGATGCAATTCGGTCTTGCCGGGGCAATCCCCGCCGACGGCGTTCAAATGCATGCCGGGCGCAATCATCGGCGGCGTGAGGATCACCGCGTTTCGCTTGTCCGCGGTGACGGTGGTGACGATGTCCGCGCCCCTGCATGCATCCGCGCTCGACGCGGCGCGCGCGATACGCAGATCGGCGAGCTCGGGCATTGCCCGTAAATTCTGCTCGAGCTTCGCGGTGGCCTTCGGGTCGGTATCGAATAGCCGCAGTTCGCGTATACCCACCATGCGATAAAATCCGATGGCCTGAAATTCGCTCTGGGCACCGTTGCCGATGAGTGCCATCACGCGGCTGTCGGCGCGCGCGAGATAGCGCGCGGCGAGGGCCGACATCGCCGCAGTGCGCAATGCCGTCGTCACCGTCAGTTCGGACAGCAGCAGCGGATAACCCGTTTCCACATCGGCGAGCACGCCGAAAGCCGTGACGGTGAGAAGTCCGGCTGCGGTGTTCTTGGGATGACCATTGACGTACTTGAACGAATACAGGCGCCCGTCGCTGGTGGGCATGAGCTCTATGACGCCGAGGGCCGAATGGCTCGCAAGCCGTGCGGATTTCTCGAATTCGCTCCAGCGGCGGTAATCATGCTCGATCTCGCTCGCCAATCGCTCGATGAATGCGCCGGTACCGATATGGCTGACCAGCCGCATAATGTCGCTCACGCCGATGTAATCGATCATGATTTCAACTCCCTAAGCCCCTGAGGGCGCAGCCACTCACGGCGGACTTCGCCGCATTGAGATCTATGATGGCCGTTGCCGCGGCCAACAAGAAGGCAGCAGATTGCACAAAATGCGAGGTTAATACCGCATAACGCCAGGATAAAATGGCAAAATGCCTGATCCCGGAGCCCAAGCCCATGGATGACCTCGACCGAAAGCTGATCGGACTTCTGCGCGACAACGCGCGCACGTCCGCGGCATCCCTGGCCAAGTCGTTGAAGGTCGCGCGCGGCACGGTGCAGAACCGCCTGGCAAAACTCGAACGCGACGGAACCATCGCGGGTTACACCATCCGATTGCGACCGAAAGTCGACGAGCAACGCATCGTCGCCCTGATGACCATCGCAGTGGAAGGGAATCGGCTCGAGGCGGTGCTACGGACCTTGCGAGGCGATCCGGCGATCGTGACGTTGTACACCACGAATGGGCGCTGGGATCTGGTGGCCGAAATCCGTGCCGACAGCTTGCAATCCTTCGATCAGGTGCTGAGCCGTACCCGGCGCATCGAGGGTATTTCCGGAACCGAAACGAGTCTGTTGTTGTCGACGCACAAACTGTGAGCCCCGTCACGCGGGGGCGAAATTCCAGCCGGCTGCACCCCCACAGGCGGATTGGCACCACCGCCAATCTAGGTTATCCTATACGCAATGATGTTGACGTATAGGTGAGGTTCTGGCTCAGCGCGGGAAATCGACGGTCGAGATGACCGGACAGTTCTACTCCGTGACCCAGCTTGGGGTCGACCTGGGGGTGAGCGCCCGCACCATCCGGTTTTACGAAGACAAGGGTCTGATTTCGCCGCGGCGCGCCGGTAAGAACCGCGTTTACACGCTGCGCGATCGCGGCCGCATGATCCTGATATTGCGCGGCAAGAAGCTTGGGTTCACGCTGCGGGAGATCAAAGAGTATCTCGATCTTTACGACGCCGATCCCGCCCATGCAAAACAGCTGCGGTTGCTGCTGAAAGCCGTGCGCAGCCGGATTCTTCAGCTCGAGGATCAGCGGGTCGCTCTCGATGAGGCGCTCGGCGAGCTGCTCGAAGTGGAGACCCAGGCCCACGATGCCCTCGGCGCGCTCGAGAACGGCGCCCGGCGCGCGGCAAGCTGAAGGCACGGTGCTGGTGAAGGTACGTGGCGGGCTCAAAATACGTGGCGGGCCCAAGGTACGTGGTGGCAGGCTGAAGGCGCCCGGCTGTCTGAATGAGACCATCAACATTGGATAACAATCAAACCGCACACGGTGCGGTTGCAATCGGAGTAACAGTATGAAAAATGTCGTAATCGCGGGCTACGCCCGCTCCCCCTTCACCTTGGCCAACAAGGGCGCACTGACACGGATCCGACCCGACGACCTTGCCGCGCAGGTGATCGCGGCTCTCATCAATCGCACCAACGTGCGGCCCCAGGACATCGAGGACTTGATCGTCGGCTGCGCCTTTCCGGAAGGCGAGCAAGGCTTTAACGTGGGCCGCTTGATCGGACTTCTGGCCGGGCTGCCGCAATCCGTTGCCGGCATGACGGTGAACCGTTTTTGCGGCTCCTCGATGCAATCGGTTCACATCGCCGCGGGGCAAATTCAACTCGGTGCCGGCGAAGTTTTCATTGCCGCCGGCGTCGAGAGCATGACTCGCGTACCCATGCTGGGATTCAATCCGCTGCCGAACCCCGTACTTCAGTCGAAATTGGCCGCTTATATCAGCATGGGCGAGACCGCCGAGAATGTTGCCAGCAAGTGGCACATCAGCCGCGAACAGCAAGAGGCCTTCGCCGTGCGCAGCCAACAACGCGCCGCCGCCGCGGTGAAGGCCGGGCACTTGGCCGGCGAAATCGTACCCATCACCACCAAGAGTGGCACCGTCGATAGCGACGGCTGTATCCGTCCCGACACCAGCGCGGCCGGCCTCGCGCAATTGAAGCCCGCCTTCTCGCAGACCGGCACCGTCACCGCCGGCACGTCGTCACCATTGACCGACGGCGCCTCGGCCGTGTTGGTGTGCAGCGAGGCCTACGCGGATAAAAACGATCTCACACCGCTTGCCCGCCTCCTGAGCGTCGCCGTGGCGGGCTGCGCACCCGACATCATGGGCATCGGTCCGGTGGCCGCGACCCAGAAGGCATTGGCGCGCGCGAAACTCGAGATGTCGTCCATCGACGTAGTCGAACTGAACGAGGCCTTCGCGAGTCAAGCGCTCGCCTGTGCTCGCGATCTCGGCATCAGGGACGAGACCCTCAATCTCGACGGTGGCGCGATCGCCCTGGGGCATCCGTTGGGCGCAACCGGGGCGCGGATCGTTGGCAAAGCAGCCAGCCTCTTGCAGCGTGTCGGCGGTCGCTATGCGCTGGCTACCCAGTGCATCGGCGGCGGTCAAGGAATTGCCACGATTCTCGAGCGGATCTAAATAGGAGCGCCGCCGCATGCAAACGATCCGAAAAGCCACAGTCATCGGTGCCGGGGTCATGGGTGCCGGCATCGCCGCACAATTCGCCAACGCCGGGGTGCCGGTACTCCTGCTGGACATCGTTCCCGCTGACGCCGCCAACCGCAATGCACTCGCCGAGGGTGCGATTGCGAAGATGCTGAAAACCGAGCCCGCGCCCTTCATGTCGGCGCGTGCGGCAAAGCTCGTGACCGCCGGTAATATCGAGGATGATCTGGCTCAGCTCGCGGAGAGCGACTGGATCGTCGAAGCGGTGGTCGAACGGTTGGACGTGAAACAGGCGCTGTACCGCAAGATCGACGCCGTGCGTCGGCCGGGTACGGCGGTATCGTCCAACACCTCGACCATTCCGTTGGCGACGTTGACTCAAGGCCTGAGCGACGACTTCACCCGCGATTTCTTGATCACCCACTTCTTCAACCCGCCGCGTTACATGCGGTTACTGGAAATCGTGACCGGCACGAACACCGATCCGCAGCTGGCGGAGACCGTCGGCCGCTTCGCAGATCTGGTGCTCGGCAAGAGCGTGGTGCGCTGCAAGGATAGCCCGGGCTTCATCGCCAACCGTCTCGGGGTGTATTGGCTGCAGCTTGGCGTGGTCGAGGCCATCGAGTTGGGCCTCAGCGTCGAAGAGGCTGACGCGGTGATCGGCAAGCCCATGGGGATTCCGAAGACCGGAGTGTTCGGTCTCATCGATCTGGTGGGTCTCGATCTCATGCCGCACATCAACGCCAGCCTCGCCAAATCCCTGCCGAGGAACGACGCGTTCCACGCCGCCAATCGCGATCTGCCGTTGATCCGCAAGATGATTGCGGACGGCTACACCGGCCGCAAGGGCAAAGGCGGGTTTTACCGCCTGAATCGAGCCGGCGGCGGTAAACTCAAAGAGGCCATCGACCTCGTCTCGGGCGATTACCGGCCGGAACAAAAGCGCGATCTGCCTGAACTTGCGGCTGCATCGAAAGACTTGCGGGCGCTGCTCTCGACGCCCGGCAAGATCGGCCGGTACGCGTGGCGCGTGCTCGGGCAAACCCTCAGCTATGCGGCGGGACTAGTCCCCGAGGCCGCCGCCGACATCGATGCCATCGATGAGGCCATGCGGCTCGGCTACAACTGGCAATGGGGTCCGTTCGAGCTGATCGACAAACTGGGTGCGGATTGGCTGGCCGACCGGCTGGAGAAGGACGGGCTGGCCGTTCCCGCGCTGCTGCGAGCGGCTCGGGGCAAAACTTTTTATCGGCTGCAGGACGGTCGCAGACAATATCTTGGCACCGACGGCTCCTACCACGACATGAATCGCCCCGACGGCGTGCTCATGCTCGAGGACATCAAGCGAGTCTCGAAACCGGTGCTCAAGAACGGTTCCGCTGCCGTATGGGACATTGGCGACGGCGTACTGTGCTTCGAGTTCACCAGCAAGAGCAATTCGCTCGACGATCAGATCATCACGCTGCTCGGCAAGACCATTCCGTTGGTGCAGGCAAAATACCAGGCGCTGGTGGTTTACAACGAGGGCCGGAATTTTTCCGTGGGCGCCAATCTGGGTCTCGCGATCTTCGCCGCCAACATTGCGGCGTGGAGCGAAATCGACAAACTGATTGCCGCCGGTCAGCAAACCTACAAGGCGCTGAAATATGCGCCGTTCCCGGTGGTCAGCGCGCCATCGGGCATGGCGCTCGGCGGCGGCTGCGAGATCCTGCTGCACAGCGACGCCGTGCAGGCCCATGCGGAAAGCTACATCGGCCTGGTCGAATGCGGCGTGGGCGTGGTGCCTGGCTGGGGCGGCTGCAAGGAAATGCTCTCGCGCTGGTCGACCAGCGGCTTACTGCCGCGCGGTCCGATGCCGGCACCGACCAAGGTATTCGAAACCGTCAGCACCGCGACGGTGTCGAAGTCCGCTGCAGAGGCGAAGGAACTGCTGTTCCTGCGTGCCGACGACGGCATCACCATGAATCGCTACCGGCTGTTGGCCGACGCGAAGGCGCGTGCGCTCAAACTTGCGGTCGACTATGTGCCGCCCAAACCGGTCGAACTCAAGCTACCCGGCGCTGCCGGCAAGTTGGCATTCACCATGGCTGCTGACGGCTTTCATCGGCGCGGCATAGCGACGGATCACGACATGGTGGTCGCTGACGCGCTGGCCGACGTGTTGTCCGGCGGTACCGCCGATCTCATCGATGTGGTGAACGAAGATCAACTACTGACGTTGGAGCGCGCCTCTTTCATGCGGCTCATGAAGACAGCGGGAACGCTGGCGCGAATCGAGCATCTGCTCGTGACCGGCAAGCCCTTGCGCAATTAGGATCGGAGATACCAGTATGCAAACCTACACCGCACCCTTGCGCGACATGCGCTTCGTCATTCACGAACTGCACGACAGCGCGAGTCTCGCCCGATTGCCCGGCCTGGAAGAGATCACTCCGGATCTTCTCGACACCGTTCTCGAAGAGGCGGGAAAGTTCATCAGTGCCGTGCTGCTTCCTCTGAACGCCAGCGGCGACGCCGAGGGCTGCCGCTACGAAGACGGCGTGGTGCGCACGCCGAAGGGATTCAAGGAAGCTTACCGAGCCTATATCGAAGGCGGATGGGGATCGCTCAGTTCCGACCCCGCGTACGGCGGACAAGGATTGCCCGAAAGCATCGCGAAGCTGGTCGAGGAAATGGTCTGCGCCTGCAATCTCGCCTTCGGCCTGTATCCGGGCCTGTCGCACGGTGCCGCTCTCGCGCTGCAGAGCCACGGGTCGGAGGCGCTCAAGAGCCTGTACTTGCCCAAGCTCATCGACGGCAGCTGGTCCGGCACCATGTGCCTGACCGAGTCCCACTGCGGCACGGATCTTGGGCTTCTGCGTACCAAAGCGGTGCCGCAAGCCGACGGGAGCTGCCGATTGAGCGGCTCGAAGATTTTCATCTCCGCCGGCGAACACGATCTCACCGAGAACATCATCCACTTGGTACTCGCGCGCCTGCCGGACGCGCCGACCGGCGTCAAAGGCATCAGCCTGTTCGTGGTGCCGAAATTCATGCCGAATGCCGACGGCACGGTCGGTGCGCGCAATGGCGTCAAATGCGTCGGAATCGAGCACAAGTTGGGCATCAAGGCCTCGGCGACGTGTCAGATCAGCTTTGACGAGGCCACCGGATGGCTGGTGGGCGAACCGCACAAGGGCATGCGGGCGATGTTCGTCATGATGAACAGCGAGCGCTTGTCGGTCGGTACCCAGGGCCTCGGCATCGGCGAGGTGGCGTATCAAAGCGCCGTCGCCTATGCGAAGGAGCGATTGCAAGGCCGGTCTCTCGCCGGCGCCAAACATCCCGAAAAACCCGCGGATCCCATTATCGTGCATCCCGACGTGCGCCGCATGCTCATGACCATGCGCGCCTACAACGAAGGCTGCCGTGCACTCGGCGTCTGGGTCGCCAACGCGCTCGATCGCATGGAGCGGCTGCCGACGTCGGCGGAGCGTACCGAGGCCGAGGATTTCATCGCTTTGATGACGCCGGTGGTGAAAGCCCTGTTCACCGACTTGGGATTCGAGTCGGCCAATCTTGGCCTACAGACCTATGGCGGTCACGGCTTCATCGTCGATCACGGCATGGAACAGTTCGTGCGCGACGCGCGCATCGCCATGATCTATGAAGGCACCAACGGTGTGCAGGCGCTGGACCTGGTGGGGCGCAAGTTACCGGCGAACATGGGCCGATCGCTGCGGCGCTTTTTTCACCCGGTGGCCGAATTCATCGAGGCTCACGGCGCCGATCCGGAAATCGGCTCGATGGTGCAATCCTTGGCCAAAGCGTTCGGCGCGCTGCAGCTGGCGACCGGCTTCATCGCACAGAAGAGTTTCGGCGATCCGGAAGAAGCGGGAGCGGCGTCCACGGACTATTTGCGAATGATCGGCCTGGTCGCCCTGGGCTTCATGTGGGTACGTATGGCGAAGGTCGCAGCCGACAAATTACCGGCGGCCAACGGCGAGGACGTTGCATTCTATCGCGCCAAACGAATAACCGCGGCATTCTACATCGAGCGCATCCTGCCTCAAGCCGGCGCTTTGTTGTACGCCATCAAGGCCGGTAAGACCTCGATGATGGCGCTCGACGAGTCGGCGTTCTAAGGGCCCTGCGGTGCTTCTCGCCCTGCTTCGCGTGGGCTCTACGTTCGTCGTGCGTCTGCCGGTGGTCCGCGTCTACGGCTGCAGGAGCTAAACACGACGACATAAATCTTGCAGGGTTGCCTTCGATATCGCCCCTGTTTTATAGGGGTTTCGCAAAATCGATGCGACGTCATTTAAGGCATCGTGTTTAGAACGAATCCCATCCACGATCACCGCAGGAGTCGCCGCCGTCTTCGTGCGAGTCGCGCTCACGTTTGGTCGTATCGACGAACACCAGGCCACCGGGGCCTTTCAAGCCGGTCACGATTGGGGTAATGCCTCCGCTGGTCAGGTCGATGGTGTCGACGAATGGACCACCGTCGGCGGCGGTATAAGCCGCCCTGGGGGCGAACGCCTGTTTTTTCAACGCGAAGACCTTGTTCAAGCCCTTGTCGGCAAAGAGGATTAAGCCCTCGGTCGAAGTCGCGAATGCGGGTTGTACTGGGAGATGACAGTTTTGCGACGCCCGCCATTCATCCAATATTCATATTCAGTCCATAGTCTGACGACCCCGAGGATTTGAGAATTCTTTGCTGGCACGCAACGTGCCGGCGCAACGTGCTGACGCAACGTGCGGACGCACTAAATTCAGGGGAGTTATTCGCGTGAAAAGAACTTTAATTGCAGTTGCCGTGGCAATTGCGCTGGCCGGAGGCGTTCGAGCCGATGACCATTCCGGTCAATTCGAATTCAAGCCCGATACGCTGGTGCTCAGCCGCAGCGTCTATGTTGGGACTCCGTCATTGCTCGTACCTAGCGTGACGGTATTGCCGCCCGGGTGCGTGGCTGGCACGGTTGACGTGCCGCTCATTGCCGGAGGCACGACACCGGTAGCGGTGACATGCAGCACGCCGATCGTCGATGGAACGTTCCCAACCGTCTTCGACAACGGCGCGGCCGACGGTCACTTCGGCATGACCTCTCCCATCTATCTGGACAACCTCACGACAGACGGCCATCTACTCGACACTCTGGCGATCCCAACCAATCAGATAGTGACGAGCTTTAGTTCGAAATCCGAATTGGCCGTGAACCGATCGGTGGATGGCAAGTCGATCACATTCATGGGTTACCGCGGCGCCCCGGGATTCCCGACTGCGGTAAACGTGTTCGATGTATCCAATGCCAACTCGCCGGGCGTCGTCGACCCGACGAATGCTGCTGTCGGGCAATACTACCGCTCGGTGGCGGAAGTCGATTCCCATGGCCACCTCCAAATAACGGAGAGCAACGCCTACAGCGGAGATAATGGCCGCGCAGCGATCAAAGGGAATCGGCTGTATTACATGGTCGGAAACGACAACAGCGGAAACCTCTCCAAGAAGCAGACCACCACCACCATCGTCGGTGAGGAACTCGTCCACTCCACCGGCGCCGAACTGCTCGTTCCGGGCCAGACACCGCCGGTGCCGCCATACATCAACAAAATAGGCGACTTCGAAATCAATCAGGTCTTTGAACCCTCTACCGGTTTGCCCTACGCGTTGGATAAAGCCGGCAAGGACAATAATTTCCGCGGCTTGACCATCTTCAATAACACCTTGTATGTCACCAAGGGTAGTGGCGGAAACGGCATCAACACGGTCTATCAAGTAGGCGATGCAGGCGTTCTGCCGACAGGTGACACCGCAACCCTCGCGGCGCTGCCGATTACGATCCTGCCCGGGCTTCCCAATACCCTTGCCAGCGGAGTCTCTTCAACCGGCGCGACGACACCAGTCGCATATCCCTTCGGGATTTGGTTTGCCAATGAAAAGACGCTGTATATTTGCGATGAAGGCGATGGAACGCTCGTGAGTCCCGCGGTCAACGGAAATGTGGCGGACGCCACGACCCTGGCCACCGCCGGCGTGCAGAAATGGAGCCTGGTGAACGGCACGTGGCAGCTGGAATACGTCCTACAGAACGGCTTGAATATCGGCGTTCCGTATACCGTGGCGAACTACCCGGCGGCGCTGAGTCCCGCTACAGGCGGTTGCCGCAATATCGCGGGACATGTCGACCACGGTATCGCGACCATTTATGCCGTGACTTCAACGGTCAGCAGCAGCGGCGATCAGGGAGCCGACCCGAACCTGCTCGTGAAGGTAACCGACCGTCTCGATGCCACGACTCTGCCGAAGAGCGACGGCAACAAAGGCCGTGCTACGTTCGGCCATTTCGTCACCATTCGCTCGGCGCTGGCAGGGGAAGTGTTTCGTGGGGTGGCCCTTGCCCCCGAAGGCAACGAAGGCGACGATCGGTAAGCTCCCAATCGGCGGCACGTGACCGGATGTGCCGCCGATTTACCCTCGAACTACACGAGAACGTCAGTTACACGAACGTCAGCGTACGATCGCATCCGCCGCCTCGCTCTGCGCGAGCACGCGCTGCGCCTGTTTGAGATGAGGAGCATCGACCATCTCGCCATCGATGCTCAAGACACCGGCATCGGGATGTTGGCCGAATTCCGCCACGATGCGCCGAGCGCGCTCCACCAGCTCCGCCGACGGAGTAAAGGCGGTATTGATGATCTTCACCTGGGACGGATGAATCGCCATCATTCCGCTGAAGCCGTCGCGGGCGCCGCGGGCCGCATACTGCGCCAACCCTGCATGATCGCGGAACGCGGGATACACGGTCTCGATGGCCGCGACCTGGGCGGCATGCGCCGCAAACAGCGTGAGCGCGCGCACCATCTCGTAGGGCGCGGTGAATCCGCCGGCCTGACGCGCCGACGCGGCACCGACGGCGACGGATAAGTCCTCCGCTCCCCACGTCAATCCCATGAGTCGATCCGCGACTCCCGAATATTCCCCCAGCCGAAATATCGCCGCGGGCGTTTCGGTGGCAATCGGTAGGATGAGCGGAGCCGGTCTTCCGCTCGCACTCAATCGCAGCCCCAACTCGACGATGGATTCGGCGCCTTCGGCTTTGGGAAGCACCAGGCCGTCCGGCCGGGCATCCAAAATGGCGGCGAGATCCTCATTCATCAGACCGGAACGTATCGAGTTGATCCGCACGAACAGAGGCAGAGGCCGCGAGTCGCGTTGGAGAAACGACGCGACATTGACCCGGGCTTGTCCCTTGGATTGCGGCGTCACCGAGTCTTCCAAATCGAGGATCAGCGCATCCGCCTCCGCACCCAGCGCCTTTTGCATCTGATCCGGCCTGTCGCCCGGAACGAAGAGTAAGGAGCGAAGCCTCACGCACTCCTCCGGCGGACCAATGCCGTTCGCAGGCACCGGCAAACGATCTCCCCGCGTTGGTTCAGCATTCGATGCGCGAACGTCACGATCCCCGCCTGCGGCCGCGAGCGGCTGTCCTTGAGCCCCGCTATGGTGGTCTCACCCCGCAGCGTGTCGCCGATGAACACCGGCTTAGGATGGACCACTTGATCGTAACCCAAGTTGGCGATCAACACGCCCAGCGTGGTGTCCGATACCGATACGCCGATCATGAGACCGAACGTGAAAATACCGTTTACCAGGATTTTCCCGAATTCACTGGCTGCCGCCGCCTCGGCATCGAGGTGCAGCGGCTGCGGATTGTGGGTCAGCGTCGTGATGAGCAGATTGTCCGTCTCCGTCACCGTGCGCCGGATCTCGTGTTCGATTCGATCGCCGAGTTTCCAGTCTTCAAAGAAACGCCCGGCCATCAGTGGCCTCCTTCTATGGGAGTCGCGACGATCCGCACCAGCATCACGTTTTCGGCGACTTGGTCGCCGACCGACGCCGCAAGATCAGCGACGGTCCCGCCGAACGGCGCAACGAGCGCGTGTTCCATTTTCATGGCCTCGAGCGACAACAACGTCTGCCCCTTGCTGACGACCTGACCTGGCTGCACCGACACGCTGACGATGCGACCCGGCATCGGCGACCGCAAGGCTCCATCCGTTGTCGCTGCGGGACCGTCGACACCAGCACTATCGGGCAAACCGAAACTCCATGCCTCCCCGCGCCGGAATAATACCCGCTGACCGTCGAAACTCACCATCGACGCCGGCGGCGGTACCGAGTCGATGGCGACGGAGTGAGTGTGTTCACTCACGGCTACGTCAACTTTCAAATGGGGCGGCGCGTTTTGCCGAAATCCTATCAGGCCGCTCCAGGGATCGGCGGCGCCGCCCGACACCAGCGCCCAGGCCGCCGCGCGCAGCACCTCTTCGCCCGGTTCCAGCGCCGGTATCAACGTATCAGCGTGGCGTTCAATGAATCCTGTGTCGATCTCGCCGGCGATGAATGCCGCATCCTCGGCAACCCGCGCCAGAAAGGCGGCGTTGGTACGCACCGGCCACACTTGGACGCTCGCGCACGCAGCGGCCAGCTCGCGCGCCGCCGCCTTGCGGCTGGGCGCGTGCGCAATCAGTTTGGCAATCATCGGATCGTAGAATCCCGTGACCTCGCCGCCCTCCTCGACTCCGCTGTCCACACGAACACCCGTGGGGAATCGCAAATGCCGCAGGGGGCCTGTGGAGGGGAGAAAGCCGGCACTCGGGTTCTCGGCATACAGCCGCGCCTCCATGGCCCAGCCGTGGATATGAAGACTATCCTGATTGCACGGCAGGGGCTCTCCACTCGCCACCCGCAACTGCCACTCGACCAGATCCTGACCGGTAATCGCTTCGGTGACCGGATGTTCGACCTGCAATCGGGTATTCATCTCCATGAACCAGATTTTATCCGCACACAACCCATGCGACGCGTCCGCGATGAACTCGACGGTACCCGCGCCGACATAGTTCACCGCCCGAGCGGCCTTCACGGCAATCGAACACACGAATTCTCGAGTCTCTACATCCATGCCGGGCGCGGGCGCTTCCTCGATCACTTTCTGATGGCGGCGCTGCAGCGAACAGTCGCGCTCGAACAGGTGCACGATCTGTCCGTGAGTATCGCCGAATACTTGCACCTCGATGTGCCGCGGCGAGCTTATGTATTTCTCGATCAACACCCGATCATCGCCGAAGGCTGCTGCCGCCTCGCGCCGGCATGAGGCGAGGGACTCTTCGAAGCCGGCGTCCGCCTCAACGCGACGCATGCCCTTCCCGCCGCCGCCGGCAACGGCCTTGATGAGCACGGGATATCCGATGGCGGAGGCTTCGCTCTTCAGGCGCCGCACATCCTGACTCTCGCCGAGATATCCGGGAGTCACCGGCACCTGGGCCCGCATCATCAGCGCCTTGGCCGCATCCTTCAATCCCATGGCGCGAATCGCAGCCGGAGGAGCTCCCACCCAAATGAGTCCGGCTGCCTGCACCGCCTCGGCAAACGCCGCGTTTTCCGAGAGAAAACCGTAGCCCGGGTGAATGGCCGCCGCGTTGCTCGATTGGGCGGCGGCAAGAATCTTGTCGACCGACAGATAGCTCTCGCGCGCAGGGGCGGCACCGATGGCCACGGCGGTGTCCGCCTCCCTCACGAAGGGAGCTTGAGCATCGGCAGCCGAATAAACCGCGATGGTGCGAACCCCGAGGCGCCGGGCCGTTCGGATGATGCGCCGGGCGATTTCACCGCGGTTCGCGATGAGCAGTGATTCCATCATGCGGGCTACATCCGAAACAAGCCGAACTGCGCGCGCGGCGGGATCGGCTTGTTCAACGTCGCGGCGAACGCCAGACCCAGGACATCGCGGGTTTGGGCGGGATCGATGATTCCGTCATCCCACAGTCGACCGGTTGCAAAATAAGGATCACCCTCCGCTTCGTAACGGGCGCGCACCGGCGCCTTGAATGCAGCCTCTTCGCCGGGCGTCCACACCTCATTGCGAATTTCCATGGCATCGCGCTTGATCGTCGCCAGCACCGCGGCAGCCTGTTCGCCGCCCATGACACTGATGCGGCTGTTAGGCCACGTGAACAGAAAACGCGGCGAATAAGCGCGGCCGGCCATCCCGTAGTTGCCGGCGCCGAAGCTTCCGCCGATGAGAACGGTGATCTTCGGGACGGAAGCGGTCGCCACGGCGGTCACCAGCTTGGCGCCGTCTTTGGCAATGCCGCCTGCCTCGTACTTTCCGCCCACCATGAAGCCGGAAATATTCTGCAGAAACAACAGCGGAATCCGCCTCTGACAGGCGAGCTCGATGAAGTGCGTGCCCTTCAGCGCGCTCTCGGAAAACAGCACCCCGTTATTGGCGAGGATGGCCACGGGGATTCCCCAGATGTGCGCAAAGCCGCATACCAGCGTCGTGCCATAGAGGGATTTGAATTCATGCAATTCGGAATCGTCGACCAGCCGCTTGATGACCTCGCGCACCTCGTACGGCGCGCGCACATCGGTAGGAATGATGTCGTACAGCCCCCGAGGGTCGAGCTTCGGCGGTCGCGGCGCGCGCAATTGAATACTGGGATCTTTGACTCGGGTCAGTCGGCTGACGATGTCGCGCACGATCAAAAGAGCATGCACGTCATTCTCGGCCACATGGTCCACCACGCCCGAGCGGCGCGCATGCGTGTCGGCACCACCCAATTCCTCGGCGGATATGATCTCGCCGGTCGCCGCCTTCACCAGCGGCGGTCCCGCCAAGAAAATAGTGCCTTGATTCCTGACGATGACGGTCTCGTCCGACATGGCCGGCACGTAAGCCCCGCCCGCGGTGCAGCTCCCCATGACGCAGGCTATCTGCGGAATGCCCTCTGCCGACATTTGCGCTTGATTGAAAAAGATTCGGCCGAAGTGCTCTTGGTCCGGGAAGACGTCAGCCTGGTAAGGAAGGTTCGCGCCGCCGGAATCGACCAGATAGATGCAGGGCAATGCATTTTCCCGAGCGATCGTCTGCGCTCGCAAATGCTTTTTGACGGTCAACGGGAAGTAGGCCCCGCCTTTGACGGTCGAATCGTTGGCGACGACCATCACCTCGCGTCCCGATACGCGGCCGATTCCTGCGATGATGCCCGCACCGGGAGCTTGGTCCTCATAGAGCCCGAACGCAGCCAGCTGGCCGATCTCGAGAAATGGCGAGCCGGGATCCAACAGCTTATCCACCCGTTCACGTGGTAACAGTTTACCTCGTGACGTATGCCGCACCCGAACCCCTTCCGGGCCGCCCTGAGCTGCATCGGCCACCCGGCGGCGCAACTCCATGGCCAAATGGGCGTTGACGCGCGCATTTTCCGACGTCGCCGTCATTCGCCCGTGAGTTCCCTGCCGATCAGAAAACGGCGAATCTCGTTGGTACCGGCGCCAATATCATAGAGTTTCGCGTCGCGAAGGAAGCGCTCCACCGGCCAGTCCTTGGTATAGCCCGCACCGCCCAATGACTGGATGGCTTCGAGACAAGTTCGCACGGCGTTCTCCGAGGCCAGCAATATCGCACCCGCCGCATCGATACGGTTGGTCTTTCCGGCGTCGCAGGCGCGAGCCACGGCATAGACATAAGCCCGAGCGGAACTCAGCGCGACGTACATATCGGCTACCTTGCCTTGCATGAGTTGGAACGAACCGATGGGCCGTCCGAACTGTTTGCGGTCACGCACATACGGTAACACCACGTCGAGGCAAGCTTGCATCAAGCCCAACGGCCCCGCGGCGAGCACCGCGCGCTCGTAGTCTAGTCCGCTCATCAAGATGCGTACACCGTCGTCGAGCTTACCCATGAGATTGTCGGCGGGCACCTCACAGTCAACAAAGACCAGCTCCGCGGTATCCGAGCCGCGCATGCCCATTTTGTCGAGCTTCTTCGATACGCTGAAACCCTTCATACCCTTGTCGACCAGGAACGCGGATATCCCATTGGCCGCAACGCTGGTTCGCGCATAAACGACCAGGGTATCCGCCTCCGGCGCGTTGGTTATCCAGAACTTCGTACCGTTGAGCACATAGCGGTCGCCCTGGCTCTCGGCTCTGAGCTGCATCGATACCACGTCCGAACCCGAACCGGCCTCGCTCATGGCAAGCGCGCCGACATGTTCCCCGCTAATCAATTTTGGGAGGTAGCGCCTCTTTTGGGAGGGCGTCGCCCACCGCCGGATCTGATTGATGCATAAATTGGAGTGCGCCCCATACGAAAGCCCCACGGCCGCCGAGCCCCTGGAGACCTCCTCCATGGCGACCACGTGCTCCAAGTAGCCTAGTCCGAGGCCGCCCCACTCTTCCTCGACGGTAATGCCATGTAAGCCAAGATCGCCCATCTGCGGCCACAATTCGCGCGGGAAGGTGTTGCTGGCGTCGATCTGGGCGGCAATGGGCGTGATTCTTTCGGCCGTAAAACGCCGGGTGGTATCGCGGATCGCATCCGCGGTTTCGCCCAAACCGAAATCCATCGGCAACGCTGCCATGTCGCCCCCCTCGGTTGGTACTGATAACTGCCATCCTACTGCGCCCGGCCGCCATAATAAAATTGAAAGATCGATGCCTTAGTCATAGTCTACGTCTATGATTGATCGCTACCTGCTGCGCTATTTCCTGGCCGTGATCGATTGCGGCAGCTTCTCGAAAGCGGCCAAACAGCTCAACGTCGCCCAGCCGACGCTGTCGGTCGGCATCGGCAAGCTGGAGCGGCTGCTCGGCGCGTCTCTTTTTCAGCGGACCAGCAAGCGAGTGCATATTACGGACGCCGGTTCGCGTCTCGCCGCCCACGCGCGCCGCATCGAAAACGAATTCAATTTGGCGGAAGCCGCCGTCGTCAACATGCAGCCGGCGCGGGCTCTGCGGCTTGGCCTGCTGTCGACCTTTCCGATTTCGCATCTCGCGCAAAGCATACGTACCGCGCGACGGGCGGCTACACCCGAGCGCCTGCAAATCATCCCGGGAAACGAACGCGAGTTATTGCAGCGGCTCTCCCGCGGACAGATCGATGTTGCTTTGACCATCGTGCGACAAGAGTCGGACCGGTTTACCAGCGAGGCACTGTTTACGGAGCACTATGCGCTCGCCATGCACAGCGGTCATGCACTGGCTCATAAGGCCACGATTGCGGCCGAGGATCTTTCGGACAACACCATGATCGTGCGTCGCCACTGCGAGGTGCTGGCGGAAACCAGCCGCCATTTCACGGAGCGAGGCGTGCGCCCGTTCTTCGCGTTTCGCGGAACGAACGATGAACAAGTTCTCGCGCTGGTCCACGCGGGATTGGGTGTTACCGTGATGCCCGCTTCCTACATATTAAAGGGCGTGGTCCGCCCTCTCTTGGCGGGATTCAATCTGAAGCGTCAAATAGGGCTACTGTACGCCGGTCACGCCGATCACCTACAGCACACCGCTTCGCCCATGCTCGAGGCCATCCGAACTAAATTTGCGCGCGCGAAACAGTGACCGCAGACGTTTTCGCCGGCCAATCACCAGTTACCGGCGGCAGTCCTACCGACCCATGTCACGAATTGCCGGCGGCGGTTCTACCGGCCGATGTCACGAATTATCGGCCGCGGTCTTACCGGCCGCCGTCACGGATTCGAGTCGAAATCGAACTCCAGGGCGCGCAACTCCAATCCTTCGATCTCTTGCAGCGACTTACCGGCGATGCCCTGAAGATCACCGTACATACCGATCGTGCCGCCCATCACGCGCTCGATCTGTTCCTGACGTTTCGACCACTGTTTCATGATTACCTTGCGTTCCTTATCGAGATCCTCCTGCATCGACGAGAAGGCCTCGACGATCGCCTCGACTCGCTGGCGGAATCTCGGGCCCGTAAGGTACTGGTAGACCATGTCGGTCTTGGACTGTTGCCCGTCGGACGCCAGTCTCACCATACTGACTTGCAGCAACGTGTTGCGCAGCACCGCGGCCACCGGTAGCACGCATCGCGGGTGTGCGACCCAAACGCCATCGACGATATCGAAAGTTTCCACGCCCTTGGGCAGCACATTGCTGACGAGCACGCAAATTTCCGCCCTTGCCGTCCTTTGATCCTCCCGCAGCTTCGTAAGCCACGCATCGCTCCAATTTCTGGTGCGCTTGACTTCCCAGAGAATCGTTCCGCTCGCCTGTCCGCTCTGGTTCTTGACGCTTTGCACGATATCGCCGCCGAACTCTCCTTTCGGCACCGGCTCGACGCCGTCGAATGGGAATTTCGCCCGAAGCAAGGCCTCCAATTCCAGCTCCTGAACCTCCCCTTGCAGCTGCTGCGACCCACGCTCCGCCTTTTGCTTCAATTCCTCGATGGTCCGCTGCATCGAGACGATGGTGTGATCCTTCTCGAGGACTTTCTGCTTCAACCCGTCTTCTGCTTCGCGCAGGGCTTTGCTGCGGACCTCGGCGAGACCATCCTGAACGCGCCTCTCGACCGTGAGTTCCAACTCGCGCTTCGAGTCGTCGAGTTCGCGCTCCTTCTTGATGAGTTCGGCCTGGGCGTGCTGCGCTTGCGCCAGCTTCTCGTTGCGCGACTCGAGGAGCTCCTGGAGTTCGCGCAGCTCACGGGTCTTCGCTTCCATCTCAGCCGCGTTCGCGAGCTTCGCCCTTCTGGATTCTTCCTCGACTACGCGCGCACGCTCCAGCTGGAGCTGCGCGGCGACTTGATCGTCGACTTGTTGGCTCAGTGCGCGCTTGGCTTCCAGCAAATCCCGTTCCTTCTCTCGCACCCCCTGCTCGCGCCGGGCCATCTCGCCATCCTTCTCGGCCAGCCGTTGCTCGAACTGCTGTCGAGTGGCGGCAATCAAGGGCGCAGCCAGCGACTCCGTCAAACGGATTTCGTTATTGCACTTCGGGCAGACTATGGTCGGCTCTGTCATATTTGCACCACTCCTTCGATCGTTCGGGATTGTCACTCGTTCACAGCCGACGCGTCCATCCAGTTTGCGAAACCTGCCGACACTGTACAGCAGGCGCGCAAGCCCTCTTAGCGCATGAACGGCGAGTTTCTGCAATTTTGTCCGATGTCAGGCTGGAACCAGCGGTTGATCTGCTACTCTGCGAGCCCATGAGCTACGGCGATTTGGAAGTCCTGCTGCATTCTCGCGTGCCGTTGATCGTGGTCGAATCGCGAGACGAGAGCCGCATACGCGGCGTTCAACTCCGCCGGACGCCGACTTAGTATTCAGCGCAGGCGGCCTATCACTGTCGGGCGGACTACGGAACCGCTGTGCGTGGTTCCTTTCTTCATCGAATCTGCGTTAGTCTCGCGTACAAATCGAGATCGAATCATGCCGAACAAAAGCGCTTTCACTTACGTTGATACGATTCTGTTGCTCACCGCCTTTGCGGCGGGTACGGTGGACGTCATCAGCTTTGCCACTTTGGGCGGCGTGTTCGCGTCGGCCATGACCGGCAACTTCGCATTGCTCGCCTACTACGTCGCGCAGAGCGATGCGCAATCGGCCATGGGGTCGGTGGTCGCCCTGAGTGGATTCGTTCTGGGTTGCGCTCTAGGCGTACTTCAGCGGCGCAGCCGCGCCCAGGCGCAGGCGCTCAATCTATTGCTCGTGACCGAATCGAGCTTGTTGTTGTTCTTTGCGCTGTATGCCATGTGGACCCCACACGTCGCACACGCGCCCTCGGATCACCTTCAAATTCTGCTGCTGGCGGTGGCGATGGGGGTACAGGCCGTCATCGGTCAAACCATCAGCCTGACCACCATCGTGTTCACCACGACGCTCACCAAGCTCGTCGGCACGATTGCGGATTCACTTGCCAACGGCGACACGTTGGGACTCAAGGACGTGAAAATTCAAAGCGCGGTGGTCGTCGCCTACCTATTCGGCGCGCTGATCGCCGGCGCCCTCATCGTGCACAAGGCCGACGCCGTGGTGCTTCTGCCCTTCATCGCCGTCGCGCTGGCATTTGCGGCGCATCGTTGGGCCGACCGGAAGGCGTAGCGCGCGAGCCGCTCCGCGCAACTGCTGAGTTGATGCCGGGTGCACGCCCAGGCGCCTCCTTTACTCGGCGGTGAGCGAGGTAATTAACTTATCCAACTATGGTATTGGCGCCAGACGCCCATCGAAGCGTTGAATGAGTGCATACTCCAGGGAGGTCACATGCGCGCCCATGTCGCAAAACGATGGTCTGTCAATGCTCTTTCAGAAGGGCAGGCCCCACTGCAGTATTTCTGCGATGGCCGGCCGTTGACTCAGTTGGCACCGGCAACGGTCGAGAACGTCTCGCCGGTGCAACATCTCTTGATCGCCGTCGCCGGGTGCTTTGCACTCAGCTGCCGCGCCGCGCTCACCAGGCGAAGACTTCCTCGAATTTCCTTCGAGGTGGTGGCTACCGGTGAGAAGGCTATCGCGTCCGGTAACCGCCTGGCCCACATCGCCGTGGTCGCCATTTTTCCCTGCGACATTTCGGAATCGGAGGCGGCGTCGATCTCCGAGGAAGCGAAACCGATGTGTACGGTGACGAATACGCTCTCGGCGTCGCCGGATGTCCTCTACAGCACACGCGTGTTGAAACAACATTATGCGGCCGTGTTCGAGCCTCGATTACAGCATATCAATCACTAGGGCCGGAGTCCGACACGGGGCCAGGCCATTAGTAGCCGGTTCATAGAGGTTACCGTGAGGCAAACACCATCGACCGCGACGCTGGCGCCGACGGCAAGTCCTCCAGTAAAATCTCCTAAACCTCTATTTTTTACAACTTTAGGATAAAAATATCAAAAATAACCTCCTAAGATGTATTAAAGTTTCCACTTAGGAGATTAAATATGAACACTCTCCTCGAAGCGCGCCCCACGGCTACTCGTAAACATCGGCTACGTCATCCGCCTCTGCCGTCGCACTCAAAAACTCTTGGCGATCGTTAGTCGTCCCGTGCGACCCTCGAGCGGATGCACGTGAACGTCGGCAACGCCCGCCGCCGACTCTCCCCGCAATCGGTCCACATACCAGAACTGCGCCGCATCTGCTTTTTTGTTCGTGAGATTGTAAATTCCGAGCCCTAGGCTCCAGCCTTCTCCTATGACGTAGTGCGCATCGCCGCTCCACTCACCATAGCCATGACCTTGCACTTGATCGTCGGAAGACAGTGGGAAAGCGCTCAAATAGCGGTATCCGAGGCCTCCGCTCCAGGACTCTAGGTTTTTGACGTACACATCAAACGATCCAGTCGCGAACGGAGCATTGGGCAGAAATTCTCCCACGTGCCCTGTACCATCGTCGTAGGGCGTGGTGAAGCGCGCATGATTGGCTGAATAACTGCCGTAGAATTCCAACCAACGAAGGGCTTGATACGTCGCATTGATTTCCATGCCGCGGCGCCGGCTTCCGGGCCCCGCATTATCAACGCCGGCATCAGGGCTGTAGGTGGTTTCAGATTGTGCATTCAGGGTGTAAAGAGCGAGCGTCACCGTAAAGGCTTGCGTGAATTCTTGTCTGATGCCGATTTCTTCGCCGGTTTGTCGTGAAATCAATGATGCAACGCCTGACCGTCCGGTCGCCTGGGCAGAGGTGACACCGCGCAAGTCATTGCTATGAAACCCGCGCCCAGCACTCAAATAAATCTCGGTCGATGCGGCGAGCCTGAATATCAAACTGCTCTTGGGCTGCAATAAGCCAGCTCTCGCCGTGCCGCTGTTCGTGCCGCTGTCGTGCCCGTATATGTCATCAAACCGAACTCCGACAACGGAACGAAACCAGTCGGTCCAATGCGTCGTCGCTTGCACGTAAGTCCCGAGATTAGTCACGCGAATCTTGTCGGCCTCGCTGAAGTTTAACGGGTCTTCCGACGCCGGAATGACGGCGCGGTCTCTGGTCGGGTAGCGCAACACATCGTTGTAATCACGGCGCACCAGCGCGCCGACGAGGATGTTGTTCTCGATGCCCAACGCAGGGACCGAAAGCGCGTAATCGACTGTACCGCCGGTGGCGATGCGATCCTCGTGCTGCGCTTCTTGATCGCCGTTCATTGGATCGACTAAATAGTGGGTGAAGTCGTTCCATATGGTCAGTTGATTGTTGAACACGTAGGCGCTTGCGTTCAACTGCCCGTCCGCCACCGGATGGTGATACTGAACCGAGAGATTGGAGCGTTGCGCCGAGCCTCCGTCGGACGGGTCCAAAGATCCATAACGACTGATGAGGCCCCCGGTGACGGCGCGTTCTGGCTGATCGGTCGTGGAATCCCACAGCCCGTGATAGTACATGGCCGTTACGGAAGCCCCCTCTTGACCATCGCCGCGATTGTAGCGAAACACTGCATTAACCTTTCGCTGGTCGTCCGGGTTGACCCACGGACCGTCGTAGTGCTGCAGCTCGAGCGCACCGAGCACCGCGCCGGCGCCAAGATTTGCCGAACCCGCGGCGAGTACGCGCTGAAAACCCAATGTTCCGGCCGTGAGGGATATTTGGTTATCGATCTTGTCTAAATAGCTGATGCGTATGGAGCCTACCGATGCAAAATCGCCTTCGTCGGCGTAGTACGTGCCCTTGGTATATTTGATGTTGGTTGCGAGTTCGGGGATCATGAAATTGAGGTCCGTATAACCTTGCCCGTGCGCGTGCGTCACCTCATTGACAGGCATTTCATCGACAAAAACCGCGAGGTTTGTACCGTGATCGAGATTATAGCCGCGCAGTAGATATTGATTGGCCTTGCCCTCGCCACTGTGGCTGGTGACCTGCAGGCCAGGTACTGTCTCCAACACCTGGCCCGGCCGAAACGCGGGCGTTAGTGCGATTTCATCATTCACAACGATGCCCTGACTGGCCGTGGAAGCGGTTCCCATCAAGCTCAAGCGCTCGGCAGTCACGTTTATCTCTTGCAGCTGGTCGGATGAAGCAGCAGCCGCATTGACGACGAGCAGCGGCGCCCGCGCTTGATCGGCCGCGGCGGGCCACGCTGCAAACACTATAAGCGCGGCCATGAGCGCCACGGAGCCACTCATGGCTGTTTGATTCATGAGCGAATGTTGACCGGGCAACACAGATGCGGGTGGTTATCGGAGACGTTGCCCCACGACTGCCAGTCGGCATTGGCGACCCACTCACGATCCTGCTTGCCGGAACCTCCCAGCGCGATGACTGTCGCAACCGCGGCCAAACTAACGGCATCCTGGTCGGCCAAAAGCCACTGCTTAGGGGACAGTTTCTCGGCGAATTGAATCTCCCCTAGTCCGTCGGCCGGAATTTCCACTGCCGCCCGCCTCACGTCCAGAAAGCTGACCGGAACAGCGTGCGGTGGTTGCCGGATGGGCTTTGCAGCACCTGCCGCCGGCACGCCTGCAGTGGCAGCGTTGATTGAGATCAGGACGACCAATGGGAGTCCCGATCTGATACGCCGTGCAGCTTTCGTCCGATGATCCCTGATTCTCCGCATCTCGCCGGCCCCGTTACCTTGGTGTTTAAGACTGCCAGGACGCCATTTCTTGGCTTCGGTGGCTGAAACGGAGCGAGGCTGAGCGATCGACACGCAAAAGTCATGTAAATTACTGTTTTATCGGACGTTACTTAACGTTAATATGGTTCTTCCCGTGTCCAAATATCACCTCGTCATTGTTGGGTTTCAACCGTAGAGGACCATGTGGACATCCGCAATGAGACTGAGCGCATCAAATCCAGCGGCGTGCTGGGTGAAACCCGGCTCAGGCGTTTGTTCGAGTACTTGGTGGCGAGCTCCCTAGCCGGACACTCACCCAAGGAAATCGCTATCGCGATTGACGTCTTTGGCAAAGATTCGGGCTTCGATGTATCCCAGGACGCGCTCGTGCGGGTCTACATCCACAAGCTTCGCAAGGCCCTCGACGACTTCTATTCCTCCCACGGCGGCGCGGAATCGGGCATATTGAGCATTCCGCGAGGCGAATATCGACTGAGGCTCAGCCCTCCCGCGCCCGCTCCAACGCGGCGCAAGGCGCCGACAATCAACCTGGGTGTGGCCGCGCTAGGCGCCTCTGCCGTGCTTGGCGCAGCCGTATTGATCGGATTTGGAATTGTCTGGTTGTGGACGCCCCGCGCGGATCTCGATCAAGTACGTGCCAATCCCGTATGGTCGGCAATCCTGAAGGACGACCGCCCGATTATGATCGTCGTAGGCGATTACTACTTGATCGGTGAGACCGACAATTCCATGGACGTGAAGCGCTTGATTCGCGAATATTCGGTCAACTCGAAGAGCGATCTTGATAACTACGTCTTGGCGCATCCGGAAGTCGCCGAGCGCTACATGGATGTGGGTCTACGATACCTGCCCATCGCGGCAGCATTCGCCTTGCGTCACGTCATGGTCGTGCTAGCTCCGGAGAATCGTCGCGTTACTGTAACCAAGATGTCCGACCTGCAACCCAGCAACCTTAAATCGGCAGACATCGTCTACATCGGTTATATGAGTGGTCTGGGAATGATGCAGGACCTCGTCTTCAGGGGTTCCCGCTTCGCGGTTGGCGAGTCCTACGATGAGATTGTCGATAAGAGGACACGGCATTCCTATATCAGCCAGACGTCTTCTCAAATCATGGGTCCCCCGCAATTCTCAGGCAAGGAGTCGCCCTATCACGACTACGGATTATTCTCGAAATTTCTTGGACCCGGCGGCAATACCATCGTCGTCGTCGCGGGGACGCGTGATGAGGGCGTGGAGCAAACTGCCGAAGCCTTTACAAGTTGGCAGAAGCTCGAGGAAATCGGGCGGCAAGCCGACGCCAGGCTACCCCTCGAGGCATTACTCGAGGTAAGCGCATTTGACGGTGTGAATTTGAGCGGGAAATTGGTGTCGGAATCGAAACGCGATTGAGCGAACGTTCCTGTTCGACATGTCAAACTAGGCGCGATCGAGCAATTCCTGCGCTCATGGGTCCTTTCGGCAGTATGAGCTCAGGCTCAAATCGTAGTGGGAGCAGCGGCACGAAAACGATACGTTGGCGATTCTTGGTAAGGCCCATTCGTCATGTCCACTGGCGCCTCGGCGGATTCATGGTGGGTTTATTGCAGCATCTGCATAGCCGCCCCGCAACACCTCGGCTGCCGCAATGGCGGCACGTACACGAGGGCTCAGCAGCGCGGCGAGTTCCTGGGTATGTCGATAGTCGCTCATCGAGGGCGCGATGGCGGCGCCCGATACGGCGGCCGGATGCAAGTATATTTCCGTGACGCCCGGCGGGAGTCGCGCCACTATCTGGAGCAGTTTCCCTTCATCCATATCGCCGCTGGCGGCTATTCCGAAGATATGATCGTTGTGAAAAACTCCCGCCCTGCGTAACCGGAGTTTCATGAGAGCGATCCACGGCGTCAACAACACGGCGCTGGCGGCCGCCGCCCCCCCTCCCCGAGCCGCAAACCAGAGAGGCTCATCCGGCACCCTCAGCGCGAACGCGCCGTATTCTCGTCCGATACGCAGCAGCATCCCCAGAAGGGTCGGATGCAGATGGAAATGCTTGTGCACGTTGACGTGATCCAGCCGCAAGCCGGTGCGCGCGAATGCTGAAAATTGAGCGCGGATCTCGGCTTCCAGCTGTCTACGAACCCGGGGAAGCGCAAAGTACCGTAAGCCCCGACTGAACATACGGCCGTCCATGTGTCCGGCAGCATCGGCAAGCGCCGGGATCAGATGAGGTTCCAGCATGGCGCTGCCGTCCGCAAGCATCACGTGCAGGCCCACTCGAAGGTTCGGAAGCCCGCGCGCGCGGCGGACCGCATCATGGGCGGCGGGTGCCCCGACCATGAGACTGGCAGCGGTGAGAATGCCGGCGCGGCTGGCCTGCTCCACCGCATCGTTGACCGCGTCGTGCAGGCCGAAATCATCCGCGGTTACGATCAAGAATTTTCGCGCGGGATGGACCGCTTGCATTGCAGACTCTTGTCGGTTGCGGTCAGATTCTTGCGACCGGCAGGACCGAGCCGTCACGGGTAACCAGATAATGATCGTTTCGCCAATGAACTCGCCGCGTGACGAAACTCCAGCTCCATAAAACGATGCTCAACAAGTCCCTGAGCGGCAACACGACGACTTGCAGTGTTGAAGATGCCTGAGACCGCGTCCGGACGTGGAGCAACATTCGCGCCGCCGCCGTGACTGCGAGCATGGCCACCGCGGGTGCGGCACCGCCGGCCAGCAGCACCCCCAACATCGCTACCGGCACTCCGAAAGTGATGAAGGAAAAGGCATAACCCAAGGGTTTCACGGCGCGAATCGTGCGCAACCACCGAAGCTCGTGCCGAACGAGTTCCGCAAAGCTGCCCTCTACGACGCTGGTGTCGACGACCACGTCGGAAAGCACCGTTCGCAAGCCCAGGCGCCGAGTCAGCTCGCCCAACCGATAATCATCGGCCAGCTGATCGGCAATCGCCATGAAGCCGCCGATGCGGCCAAGTGCTCGACGGCTAATGGCGATGGTCGCACCCGACGCAAAGGATCGGGAGCCGCCCAGGGCAGCGACCCGTACGGAAGGTATGAACCATTCATTGATGAATTGAGATCCCAGCAGCGACCACAACCCGCCCCGTGGAATACCCCGATAAGGGCAGGTCACGATGCCGACGTCGCTATCGAGTAGCGGCGCCACGACTCGCGCCAGGTAGTCGCGGCCAACCCGGACGTCGCTGTCCGAGATTACAAAAAAGTCATGATGAGCCAACGGCATCATATTGACGAGGTTGCTCACCTTTCGGCTGGTGCCGTGCTGCCTGCGATCGACGGCGATCTGCAGCTGGCGGTGCGGAAACTCCCTTTGCAATCGTTCGACGATGGCCACCACCGGATCGTTCAAGTCGGCAACGCCGAAAACCACCTGAAATACTGGGAAATCCTGATCGCAAAAGGAGCGCAGGCATTCGTAGGTTTCGGGCTCCGCGCCGCAAAGAGGCTTGAAAATCGTCACCGGCGGAGCGCTTCGCAACGGGCGCGCCGCGGGTCGAATCCGCGTGAGGATGGCCAGCCACGCGAGAACGCCGTAAGCCATCGCCAACGTGGTGAGCGCAAATCCGCCCCAAACGACCCATGGATTGAACATCGACATTCCTCTAAGCAAATGGCAGCGTGGCGCGTGGAAACCCGATTCGCGCTCGGGAGCGTACCGTTGCCGCTCGTTTATACTTTGCCGCGCAAAGTACACTGCCTCGCTGGTTTAATGCAAGTCCGGCACGTTACGATGTGAAGCGCATCATCGCCGGGAATCCGGCGCGCCAAGTGATTGATCCAGTACCTCTATCCAATGCCGAACCGGAATATCCGTGCCCGACTGCAGATGCTGGATACAGCCGATATTGGCGGATACGATGTATTGCGGGTTCGACGCGGCCAGACCGGCCAGCTTTCGATCGCGCAGCTGGCGGGCCAGCGCGGGCTGCAGCACGGAATAGGTGCCCGCGGATCCACAACACAAATGCCCTTCGACATCGGCGACGTGCATATCGAAGCCGAGCAGCGCGAGTTGTGTTTCGACGCCGCCTCGCAGCCCCTGACCGTGCTGTAGGGTGCACGGCGCATGGAATGTAAGGCGTCCTCCGGCCGCACCGGGCTGCAGCCTCTCCTTGAGCACAGGCACGAGGTCGGGAAGCAACTCGCTCAAGTCGCGGGCCGCTGCGCTGATGCGGGCCGCCTTGTCGGCATACGCCGGATCGCGGCTCAACGCCTCGCCGTAGTGTTTGACCGCAAGCCCGCACGCCGATGCGTTCATGACGATCCACTCGACGGTGCCGGCCGCGACCATCGGCCACCAGGCATCGATGTTTTTGCGCGCATGTGCAAGACCGCCTTCGTGGTCGCTCAAATGATCGCGCAACGCACCGCAGCAGCCGGCACCGTCGGCGATGAGAGTCTGGATTCCGACGGCGTCGAGCACTCGCGCTGTTGCGCTGTTGATGTTAGGCATCATCGTCGGCTGTACGCATCCGGCGAGCAACAGCACTTTGCGCGCATGCTGTCCGGCGGGCCATTCGGTTGCGCGCGCACCCGGCGCGCTCGGAACATATTTCCGCAACCTGCCGGGCAACAGCCCTCTCGCGTGCCGCGCCGCCTTGAATACCGGTGCGAAAAGCGATGAAGTCAATCCCTCCTTGAGCAACCATCGCTGCAATTTTTCCACCCAAGGACGCTCGACGCGCTGGTCGACCAACGTGCGCCCTATGGAAACCAGCTTCCCGTATTTGACGCCGCTCGGGCAGGTGGTCTCGCAGTTCAGACAGGTGAGGCACCGGTCCAAATGTTGCTGGGTACTGCGGCCCACCTCGCCGCCTTCCAACATCTGCTTGATCAAATAAATTCTGCCGCGAGGCCCGTCGAGCTCATCGCCCAAGATTTGATACGTGGGGCACGTGGCGTTGCAGAAGCCGCAATGCACGCAGCTGCGCAGAATGGTCTCCGCGTCATTGGCCAAGCTCGAGATTTTGAATTCGGGGCTAAGTTTCGTCTGCATGTCGGACTCGTCACAACTCCGGGTACAGCCGCCCCGGATTGAAAATGCCGGCGGGGTCGAAAGCATTCTTCAAGCGCTTATGGACGCTCATTAGGGGCGACGTCAGCGTCGTGAACGCACCCGGCGATTTGTCAGCCGCTCGAACCAGCGTCGCATGCCCGCCCGCCGCCGCCGATCGGATCTGAGACGCAGGCGCCGTGCTTCGCAACCAGCGTTGGGCTCCTCCCCATTCGATGAACTGTTCGCCCGGCAGGGAAATCGGCGGCGCCGTGTCGGGCACCGAAAGTCTCCATAGACATTCGCCGCGTTTGAGTTCGGTGTCCGTCAAGACAAAGAAGGGATGACAATGGTCGCGGATATCCGACCACCAGGAAGCAGCGGCCTGCGGTTCGATTTCGCGGCCGCCCAAGCGCTCGTGCACGCGAGCCACCGCCGCTTTGGCGCCCGCCGCGCGCACGAACAGGCGCCCCTGATACCAGGAACTCGCCGTCATCGGCAAGGTGTCGCCGGCCCAGCGGTTGAGCTGTTCCAGCGCCGGAGCTTCAAGGATGTCGAAACACAGCGTTCTGCAAGCCGGGAGTACGGGCATCACCTTCAACGAAACCTCGCATATCACGCCCAGTATTCCCATCGAACCCGCCATGACCCGGGATACATCGTAGCCCGCCACATTTTTCATCACCTGCCCGCCGAAGGTCAGCGCCTCGCCCATGCCGTTCAGCATGGTCACGCCGAGCACGAAATCCCGTAACGGCCCCGAGCTGGCGCGCGCCGGGCCTGCGAGTCCGGCCGCGACCATACCGCCCACCGTACCACCCGCCGCACCGCTCACCGCGCTGCTCACTGTGCCGCCCACCGCGCCCGCCGCACCGCTCACCGCGCTGCTCACTGTGCCACCCACAGCGCCCACCGCACCGCCGCCTACCGGCCCCATTCCAAAACGCGGCGGTTCGAACGGCAAACATTGACCGCGGTCGGCCAGTGCTGCCTCGAGTTCGGCCAACGGCGTGCCCGCGAGCACGGTGACGACCAATTCGGTGGGTTCATAACTGGTAATGCCCGAGAGCTCGCGTATGTCCAGCGCGTCACCGCGCGCAGCATTGCCGTAAAAACTTTTCGTGCCACCCCCGCGGATGTCCAAGGCGGCCTCGGAATGTCGCGCCTCCTTTACCCGATCGATCAACCGCCGCAGCGCAAAACCCTTGGCGTCCATTAAAATCGGGGCAGATCGGGAAACTGCAACGCGCCGCGATGCACATGCATCTTTCCGTACTCGGCGCAGCGCTGCAGACTCGGAATCGCTTTCCCGGGATTCAACAAGCCCGCCGGGTCGAAAGCGCTCTTGACCGCCATCATTTGCGCCCGCTCGGCAACCGAGAACTGCACGCACATGGAGTTCAATTTCTCGACGCCGACGCCATGTTCGCCCGTCACCGTACCGCCAAATTGGATGCTCGCTTCGAGGATCTCCGCACCGAATAGCTCGCAGCGGTGTAATTCGTCGGGGTCGTTGGCATCGAAAAGGATCAACGGGTGCAAATTCCCATCCCCGGCATGAAACACGTTGACACATCGCAGGCCATATTTGCTTTCCATGACCTCGATGGCGCGCAACATCTCGGCCAAGCGCTTGCGCGGGATGGTCGAGTCCATGCACATGTAATCCGGACTCATTCGTCCGGACGCCGGGAACGCATTCTTGCGTCCGCTCCAGAACTTCAACCGCTGCTTTTCATCGCGGCTGATTTCGATACGCGTGGCGCCGTTGCCTTCCAAGACCTCGATCGCACGCTGTATTTCTTCGTCCACCTCATCCGCCGTTCCGTCGCTTTCGCACAGCAGGATCGCAGCCGCATCGAGATCGTAGCCCGCATGCACGAAATCTTCCGCCGCCGCCGTCATGCGCTTGTCCATCAACTCGAGCCCGGCAGGAATGATGCCGGCGGCGATGACCGCGGCCACCGCCGCACCGGCGGATTCCACGCTCGCAAAGCTCGCCATGATGCAGCGCGCGAGCATGGGTCGCGGCAGCAATCTGACGGTGACCTCGAGAATCACGGCCAGCATTCCTTCACTGCCCACAACCAGCGGCAGAAGGTCGAGCCCCGCGGTATCGAGCGCCTCGGAACCGAATTCGATGGCCTCGCCTTTCACAGTGAGGCCGCGCACGCGCAGAACGTTGTGCAAAGTCAGGCCATATTTCAGGCAGTGGACGCCGCCGGAATTTTCAGCCACGTTTCCGCCGATGGTGCAGGCAATCTGGCTCGATGGATCGGGCGCGTAATACAAGCCGTATTTCGCGGCCGCCTCGCTGATTGCCGCATTGCGCACGCCGCATTGCACGACGGCCGTGCGCGCGACGGGATCCACTTTGACGATGGCATTGAACTTCGCCAACGACAGCGTCACTCCCATCGCGTGCGGTAAGGCGCCTCCGGAAAGGCCGGTTCCCGCACCCCGCGCCACGATTGGAACGTTCAAGGCATGACACGCCTCGAGGGCCGCCGCCACCTGCGCTTCGGTCGCCGGCATCGCCACCACCAAGGGCAGTTGCCGGTAAGCGGTCAGCGCATCGCATTCGTACGCAAGCGTTTCCTCGGTTCGATGCAGAATGCAGTCTGTCGGCAAAATCTTCGCGAGAGCCGACACGACCAGCATCTGTCGCGCCGCCCGCTCGCTCGAGAGGATGGGATCGGTCATGCCATGTATCATAGTGCAACCCAATATTCGCCAGGCATCGGTCGGACGTAGTTCTTGCCGAGGCGCGCGTGGCTGGCACTTAATTTGCTCAATCTACGCCTCGTCGCAACATGACACTTCAGTCATAAACGCCGGTCCCAGAGGCGCGAACTTCGCGTCTGAGCGACACTCTAACAGGCCGCCGACAGCTCCAAAGGTTACCCCATGATTTTGCGCTATGTTTGCTCCCTATCGTTGGCACTTCTGGCCGCCGCGGCGCATGCCCTTCCGTCGCCTTTCGACCTGGCGGGCCCGGTCCTCCAGGTCAAGGTGACCCGGGGAACGACCACGTTGCCGGCATCTGAAGTGCCGAACCTCGCGGCGGGCGACCGTATTTGGCTCAAGGCGGACCTGCCGCCCACTCAATCGGCACACTACTTGCTCGTTGCAGCATTTCTTCGCGGATCGACCAATCCGCCGCCCGAAAGCTGGTTTTTCCCGTGCAAGACCTGGACGGGAAAATGCGCCACCGACGGGTTGACGATTACCGTGCCCCAAGACGCGCAACAGGTGCTGGTCTTCCTTGCACCGCAAACCGGGGGCGATTTCAAAACGCTGGTGAGCGCCGTGCGCGGCCGCCCGGGCGCGTTCGTCCGCACATCGCAGGATCTGACTCAAGCCGCGCTCGATCGATCTCGTCTCGAGCGCTACCTCTCGTTGATTCGCATGATGAACGATTCCGATCCGGCCAAGCTCGCGCAAGTTGCGCCGTTACTCGCCCGCAGCCTGGCCATCAAGGTCGAGGAAAAGTGCCTGGATAGGCTTCCGGAATTGCAAGCGCCCTGTCTGATGCTGGGTCAGGAATCGCTCATACTCAACGATGGACACAGTACGTCGATCGTCGAAGCCCTCACTTCGGGTCCCGGCAGCGATCTGGCCATGGAGGCAAGCTACACGCCGCAATTGAGCTACGGCTATTACAGCCCGTACATCGCGTCGGTGCTCGATATAGCGCGCATCTTCGAATCCTTCGGAACCGCGCAGTATCAGTACATACCCGCGCTTGCCTCGCAGCGCGGCGACCGGCTCGCCTTGACCTTGAATACCGCGCCCTCATTCCACAACCCCTTGTCGGTATTGGTAGCTGCTCTTCCGGCGGTCGAAACGGCCCAGCTGCCGCCGCTGCATGCGGTGGATCCCAAAGAAATCTATTGCGCTAGAAAGACGGCGCTGGTGTTGCCCGTTGAAGGAGCCCCACTGGTGTTTTCCACCGGTTTTGCCCATGACGTCACGCTCAGCCTGAGCGGTACGGACGGCAAGGTGCTGGATTTGCCAGCCACCGCCGATCCCTCCCAAGGAGGCTACGTCGTCGACACCTCGGGGCTCGGATCGACGATTCTCGGCGATAGCGTAGTGGCATCGCTGCGCGGATATTGGGGCTTCGATGCGTACCAGGGCCCGCGCTTTCGCCTGATGAACGCTCATGCGAGAACCTGGGAACTGGCCTCCGGCGATGAAGCGGCGCTGATCGTCGGGCGTCAGGACACCGTGCACCTGCGGGCGGACAGCGTCAGCTGTATCGATGCCATTATGTTGAAAGACCCCGCCGGCAAGGAATTGAAGGCCGACTGGAAGTCCGTAAAACCCAATGAGGTCGAGATCAAGCTTCCGCTTCAAGAATCGAAGCCCGGTGCATTGACGCTTTTGGTCACCCAATACGGGCTCGCTGACCCGCAACCGGTAGCGCTTCAAGCATTTTCGGAAGCTGGCCGATTCGACAGCTTTTCAATACATGCCGGGGACATCCAAGGCATCCTGAAGGGCAGCCGCCTCGATGAGGTTGCGAGCTTGACCGTCAAGAACGTGACGTTCGTGCCGGGTGAACTGTCGACCCGCGCGGGCAGCGACGAACTCCCCATGGTGGCACAGGATCCCCAAGCGGCGGCCGGTCTCAAAGCAGAACACGCCACGGCGAAACTCACCCTGCAGGATGGACGCTCGCTGTCGGTGCCGGCCGCCGTCGACCCGCCTCGACCGAAGGTGATCTTGATCGGGAAGAGCGTACAAGCGTCCACTCCCGATGCAAGCAATATTCAACTCACCGATCCGGGCGAGCTGCCGCAGGACGCACTTTTGATATTTTCGGTTCGCACGCAATCACCGGCCACGTTTGCGCGCGACGAAAACGTCGAGATCGCAACGGGCGATGAGTCGTTCGCGACCACATTGAACCTCGCCAACGGCGGACTGACGCTCGAGAATGCTCAAGTCGCGGTTGCGACGCTCAATCCCTCGAAAGCATTCGGACCCTCGACGTTCGGACCGTTGAAATTTCGGGTGAGTACCAAGGGCGTCTCCAGCGATTGGCAAACGCTGGCGAATCTGGTGCGGCTCCCCGTGCTCAAGGAACTGAAGTGCCCTCCCACGCCGGAACTCGCGTGCAAGCTCATCGGTACCAACCTGTTTCTCATCGATTCCGTTGCCGGCGATCCGGAATTTACTCATCCCGTCCCGGTGCCGGACGGCTTCTTGGGCTCCGCGCTGCCCGTTCCGCATCCGACGGCGGGGCCGCTCTACATCAAGCTGCGCGACAATCCTCAAGTCGTCAATCCGACGCTCCTGACCGTTCAGCAGCTGCCGCCGGACGATGCGGGCCGCGCCGAATCACGGCACTCCGCCCTGCGCAGCGACAACCAGGGCGGCGCGCCGAGCACGCCCTCGTCCACGACACCATGAAGCGCAGCGCACGCCGCCGCTAGGCTGCCTTGACAATTGTTGCCCCGGCAACTATCATTCCGTCCCATGAGAGCGCTAGCGACTGACGGCGATCGGGAGGAGTCCAAGGCACCCGTCCAGCATACGCAACTCGCGTCGCTGGTGGCGCAGTTGCGGGTCGCGATCATCGCCGGGGTGGACGAGGAATTTCTCGGATGCGAGGACGTGGCTTCGCTGGAGGTCACCGCAGCGCAATTTGCAATCCTGAAGAACGTGCTCAAAGGCAGCGCTCAGTCGGCATGCGAATTGTGCAAGTGCATGGACTACGATCGCGGCGCGATGAGCAGGATGATCGACCGCCTCGAGACCAAGCGCCTGATCCGGCGTGTTCCCCTGGCCCATACGCGCCGAACGGTGGCTGTGGAGGTTACCGCCGCCGGGAAGGCCGCATTTCCAAAGATGGAAGCGTGTCTGGATCGGGTCGTCCATAGGCTCTTGAAAGGCGTGACGAGGACCCAGGTGCGCGAGGTGGAAAAGGTGCTGAAGCGAATGCTCGAGAATGCTTGAGTCGTGTTTTATCGATTGCCCAGGCATCTGTTGCTCGGGCATCGGAGATGTCAATGAAAGAACAATTAGAATCTTATGCCGCGCGGATTGCCGCCCGCATACAGAATGTCAGCGCCGACATGGATCCTGAGATACTTCAGTTGCCGGGAGGCAGTGTCATCGCCACCTTGCTGTGGTTATACGCAAAAGGTACCGTAGCTTTTCGCAAGCATTGAGCCTCCGCCATGCACATTCTGGTCGTACTGCTCTCGATCTTGGTGATTGCCGCCGTGCTTTTTTACGGTCTTTTGGCGCTGCTTCGACAGACGATCGATGACGGTCCCTACGCGCCGCCGGCGGCGTTCATTGTTGACGCGATGCAGCAGCCCGCAACCGCGCTGCCTTCAAAAGATGCCCAGCGCCGTTCCCGCAGCGAGGGTTGCGCCTAGTTCTTCGCACTGTTTCAAGTTTGACGGCGAGATTTGCTTGGGAAGCATGATTTCCGCCGCAGTCTGCGCATGGGTACAAACGATGAGCGGTTGAGCGATGGCTTTCAGTCGCCACCCAGTGGCGATCCGCTCGATCTGTTGCGCGGCGTTGCGCCCGTCGCTGCCGGCACAGATCATCGTGGCATAGGGCCTGCCGTTGAGCCGGTCGAGCGCGGGATAGTAGCTTCGATCGAAGAAATCCTTCATTTGCCCCGACATCGCAGCCAGATTCTCCGGGCTGGCGAAAACATAGCCGCTCGCCTCGATCAGGTCCGCCGCGCTCGCTTCGGCGGCACGCAGTAACGAAACCCGAAGGGTGGGCTCGGAACGAGCTCCCACGGCCGCGGCTTCCGCCATTTGCCGCGTGCCGCCCGTCATGGAGTGATACACGATCAATAACATTTTCATGCGCGCTGATGGTACCAGTGCCGAGGCGATTCCTCCGACGTAGGTGGGGCCACAAACGTGGGCCATATCCTACGCGGTGCAGTGCCCGTCGCCGACTGTCTAATCGCCCCGTATCAAGGAGACTTTCCGCAGGGTGAGTAGGGAAGTTTTAATCCATCCATAAAGGTGTGCTCATGCTTCACTATGCAGTCGTATTCTTCATTATCGCGTTGATCGCAGCATTCTTCGGCTTCGGTGGCATCGCCGTGGGCGCCGCCGGTATCGCGAAGGTGCTTTTCGTCGTGTTCTTGATCGGCGCAATCGTCAGCTTCCTGATGAGCATGGGCAGGCGCGTTTAGCGTTCGCTTCAGTTTACTTTCCAGACCCGGAGACAGAAATGGAATCGCTTTTAGATACCAGCCAGGCCCGCAGTGCCAAAGACTACGCAAATGGCCAAATCAACAGCTTTATCGAGAACGTGGAGGATCTGACTCACGCGCTGAAGGACGTTGATACTCCGGAAATAGCCCGGGTGAAGGCCAAGGTTAAAATGGCTCTTGCCGCCGCCAAGAGCGCTCTCGCCGACGGCGCCGCGCAGGTTCGCACCCAAGCGCGCCAGGTATCGAGAAACACCGATAACTACGTCCGGGACAATCCGTGGCAGATCGTGGGAATCGCTGCGCTCATCGGCATTGCCGTAGGCATCCTTGCGACCAGACGATCGGATTGATGCAATTCCGGGTGGCGGAGGTCATGCCCTCCGCCACCCGGTGGCTCCGCCCGGCTTGTCCTCGAGAACGATGCCGGCAGCGGTCAAGAGCGCGCGAATCCGATCGGATTCGGCAAAGTTCTTTGCGGCCCGAGCGGCTCGGCGTGTCTCGAGAAGATTCTCTATTTCCGCATCGGACAGGGACGCGGTTCCCACACCTCGCTTCAGGAAAAGGCCGGGCGGTTGTTGCAACAGCCCGAGCACCTGACCCATTTCGCGCAACGACGCCGCCAACGTCGCGGCCTCTTCAAAATCACCCCCGGCCTTGGCGCTGTTGAGATCGCGCGCCACACCCTGCATTACGGCCAGCGCGTCGGGAGTATTGAAGTCGTCGTCCATGGCCGCGTTGAACCGGCCTCGCGTTTCCAACTCCGCCGGGCGGGGTTCGCGCTGAGCGGCAAGAGAAGGCACGCGGCCCGCGTCCTGTAGCGCCCGGTAGAAACCCAGCAAGGTCTCGTCGGCCTGCATCAGCTGCGCTTCCGAATAGTTGATGGGTCCCCGATAGTGGCTGTTGAGCAAGAAGTATCGCAGCACCTCAGGATCGCGTAGCGTCTTCAACACGTCGCGCACCGTGAAGAAATTCGCGAGCGACTTCGACATTTTTTCGTCGTTGATGCGCACAAACCCGTTATGCATCCATACATGGACGAACGGCGAGTCGCAAGCGGCGCACGATTGTGCGATTTCGTTCTCGTGATGCGGGAATTTGAGGTCCATGCCGCCGCCGTGCAGATCGAAGTAAGTGCCGAGCAAACTCGTCGACATCGCAGAGCATTCGATATGCCAACCGGGGCGGCCGCTTCCCCAAGGCGAGGCCCAGAACGGCTCGCCTGGCTTCGCGCGCTTCCAAAGTACGAAGTCGAGCGGATCGAGCTTCGATTCCTCGATTTGCACGCGCGAGCCGGCGCGCAAGTCGTCGATTTTCTTGCCGGACAGTTGCCCATAGCCGGGAAACTTACGCACCGCATACATCACATCGCCATTGCCGGCGACGTACGCATAGCCCTTATCGATCAATGTCTGGGTCATCGAGATGATGGGCGCGATGAAATCGGTCGCGCGCGGTTCGAGATCCGGCGTCTGCAACCCTAGAGTGGCGCAGTCCTCATGCATGGCGACGGTGAAGCGCCGTGCAAGGTCGCGCCAATCCTCGCCGTTGTCCGCGGCCCGCTGAATGATCTTGTCGTCGATATCCGTGATGTTGCGAACGTAGGTGACTTTGTAAGAACGCGAGCGCAGGTAACGTTGCACCAGGTCGAAGACCGTCAGCATCCGCGCATGCCCGATATGAATGTAGTCGTATACGGTGATTCCGCACACATACATCCGCACCTCGTTCGTGCGCAGCGGCTTGAACTCTTCTTTCTCGCCGGTCAGCGAGTTATGGATTTTTAGCATGTGATTCAAAGCGCCGCCGTGCGGTTCCCGGCGTCATGAGTTGCAGCAGCGGCGCAAGTTCCGGCCCATGCGCTTGTCCGGTCAATGCAACCCTGAGGGGCATGAATAAATCGGCCCCCTTGCGGCCGGTACGCTCCTTCAGGATCTTGGTCAGCTGTTTGAGGTCGACGCCCGATTGATCGAGCGCGTCCACGGCGGCGGAAAAGAAGGACGGGCCTGCGGCGGCGATGATGCGCCGCTCATCCGGCCCCAGGGGAGGAAGTTCGCCGTCCACCACGGCGGCCCAAGGAGCGGCGTCCGCCGGCAACACGATATTGTGCCGCACGAGCTCCACGAATTCGGTCGAATCGTCCGAGCCCAACCACGCACGAATCTCGGCGGCGGACATTCGCTGCAGCGTTTCCTTTTGCCAATGCATGAGCTGCGATTCATCGAAGCGTGCAGAAGCGCGACCGAGGTGCTCGGGGCGAAAATGCGTCGGCATATCGGCGGGAACCAGCCAACCATCGACATCGCTGGCATGCCCCAGGTGGAACAGATGATTGAGCACCGCGTGGCTCAAGAAACCACGCTCGCGAAATTCTTGCACGCTGGTGCTCCCGTGACGCTTGGACAACGGCGCGCCATCCGCTCCCACGAGCAGCCCCACGTGTCCGTAGCCGGGGCGTCGAAGCTGCAATGCGTCCAGCAGCATCAGCTGACGCGGCGTATTGGTGAGATGGTCGTCGCCGCGTAGAACGTGAGTTACACCCATGATGGCGTCATCAACGGCATTGCAGAAAAAAAACGCCGACGTGCCGTCCTCGCGCCGGATGATGAAGTCGCCGATGTCGCTCGATGAAAATTTCTGTGGCCCATGAACTACATCGATGAATTCCACGACGGTGTCGGTGGGCACGGCAAAGCGCAACGTAGGCTTCAGTCCCCGCGCCTCGCGTTCCGCGCGCTGTGTTGACGTCAGGTTGCGGCAGGTACCCGCGTAGCGAGGCGGCTTGCCCGCCATGCGCTGCAACTTGCGCGATAGCTCGAGCTCCTCCGCCGTGCAATAACACGCATACGCCTGCTGGCTTTTCTCCAAGCTTGCGAACAGGTCTTGGTAGAATGCGCCGCGCTCCGACTGCGAATAAGGTCCCGACGGACCGCCGACATCGGGCCCCTCGTCCCAATCGAGCCCGAGCCAGCCCAGATCGACCATCAGCGCGTCGCGGAAACGCGCCTGGCTGCGCTCGACATCGGTATCTTCGATGCGCAAGATGAATCGGCCGCCGGTTTTCCGAGCCCACAAATGGCTAAAAAAAGCGGTCCTCGCATTTCCCAAATGCAAGGATCCGGTCGGACTGGGCGCAAACCGTGTAATGACTGGTGACGACATAGCTCAAGATTGTACCCATTCGAGTAGAATCACGGAGCATGAAACCACTACTACTCGTCCTCGCACTGTTCGCAGCCACCGCTCTCCAATCCAGCATCGCAGCCGATTCGCCGGCCCCCGCAGCGCCTTCCGCCGCCGCGATCTCACCCGACCCGGTCACTCCGCCGCCCGCCGACGGCTCGTCGGCCGACAAGGCGCCGGCCGCCCCCAAACAGGCGCCGATGCCGTCAAAGGCCGCTCCGACGGGCCCCGTTCATGTGCAGGTGGTCACCTCGATGGGAAGCTTCACGATTGAGCTGCTGCCGGAGCGTGCACCCCTCACCGTCGCCCAATTCTTGAAGTTTGTGGACCAGGGATTTTACACCGGGACGATATTTCATCGCGTAATTCCAAATTTTGTGATTCAAGGAGGCGGCTTCGATATCTCCTACAAACTCAAAGGCGCGCCCACCAAGGTCGTCAACGAATCGGGCAACGGCTTGACCAACCAACGCGGTACGGTGGGTCTCGCCCGCCCGAGCGAACCGCATGGCGGCGACTGCCAGTTTTACGTAAATCTGTTCGACAACGCGGCGCTCGATCCCAATCAAACGCGGTGGGGATATGCGGTATTCGGTAAGATCGTGCAGGGTATGGAAGTGGTCGATCGGATTGGTAACGTAGCCACCGGTTCGAAGGGCCAATTCAAGGAAGACGCCCCCCTGCAACAGGTCGTCATCGAACGAATCGAGCGCGTAACACCCCCTTGACAGAGTGACGACGCTTTTCATCTCGGATTTACACATCGACTCGAGTACACCGGCAATCACCCGGCAGTTCTTGAGCGTTGTGGACGGCGAGGCGCGCGAAGCGGAAGCGCTGTATATTTTGGGCGATCTGTTCGAATCCTGGGTGGGCGACGACGCCGCGGACGCCGATCAAGCCGTCGCAATCGCCGCGCTCAAGTCCCTCACCGCCAGCGGCGTACCGTGCTTCGTGATGCACGGCAACCGCGACTTCCTGTTGGGACCCCGATTCTGTGCCATGTCCGGGGCCCGGCTTCTGCCGGACCCTTTGATCGTGACCCTGTACGGTGAGCGGGTCCTGGTGATGCACGGCGATGCACTGTGCACCGATGACCGCGCCTATCAACGGCTGCGGGCCACCGTGCGAGACGCCGACTGGCAACGGCAATTTCTTGCGCTGTCGATTGCGGCGCGGCGCGCGCTGGCGGGTGCCGCACGGGTCGGCAGCCAAGCCCATACCGCGGCGCTAGAGTACACCATTGCCGACGTCAATCCCGCCAGTGTCACGGCGGCGCTACGCAATGCCGGCACGGCCACCCTGTTGCACGGACATACCCACCGCCCCGCCATCCATCCCCTGACCGTCGACGGCCGCGCTTGCACGCGGATCGTGCTCGGCGATTGGCACACCCGAGGAAGTGTACTGCGCTGGGATCGTGGCGGACCGGAATTGGTTTCTTTAGAGCGCTGACCCCTTAACCAGGGACGCCCGAATGAAAGCGGAACACATCGTCGTGACCGGTAATCAGCTCCGCCTCGAGCACCGCGAATTCCTCCAATCTGCCGTCCAAGGCGATGCCGGCGCGATTCGCAGCCCGCCGCGCCAATTCCAAATACACTCTGTAGTGACGAGCTTCGGCATTGTGCAGCCCCTGGAATAACTCGCCGAGCGCACCGCCGATCGCCGGCGCCAATGCGGCGAAGCGTTCGCATGAGCGCGCCTCGATGAACGCGCCGCAAACCATCAGATCGACTTCGCGTTGCGGCTCCATCTTGGCGACCAGACGACGCAGGCGTTCGGCATAGCGGCCGGGGGCCAGCCGTTGCGGCACGACACCCAGCCTCTTGATGAGCTTGGCGACTTGCTCGTAGTGACGCAACTCCTCACGTGCGAGACGCGACATCTTGTCGGTGAGTTCCAAGTCCTCGGCGTACGCGAACATCAAAGAGAGTGCGGTGGACGCAGCCTTCTTCTCGCAATTCGCGTGATCGATGAGCAAAAGGTCGGACGCCGCGCAGGCCTGCGCGACCCAAGCCGCCGGAGTTGCCGCACGCAGGAGGGGATGCACGAATTGGGCCGGCACTCCGAATTTAGCCAGTGCAGCATTCATGCGGAGACTTTCAGATCGGCAATGCTTCGCAGCAACTCGCGCGCGGTTTGAAATCGGTCCGCCGGCGACTTTGCGAGCAGCCGCCGCAGGATTCCCTCATAACTCGCGAATTGCGGTGCAATCTCGGGCAATTCCGCGCGCTTGTGCTTGTAGATGACCTCCATCGCCGACGCGCCCGTGTAGGGTTTCCGGCCCGTCAACATCTCGTAGTAGACGATGCCCAAGCTGTACAAATCGCTCCGCGCGTCGATGAGTTCGGCGTGGCCCTGCTCCGGGCTCATGTAATAAGGCGTGCCGAAAATCTCGCGCGCACCCGTCAGATCCGCATCCGTTTCATTGGCCTTGGCCAAGCCGAAATCGATCAAACACAGGGAACCGTCGGCGCGCAACATGACGTTGGCGGGCTTCAAGTCGCGATGCAGTACACCCACTTCATGGATGGCATCGAGCGCGCTGGCCATTTGTTCGAGGAAGTGCAGCGCCGCCGCGGGCGACAATGGCGTTTTCATGCGCTGCCGTAGATCCCCTGCCGGAAAATGTTCCATGGCGATATAGGCGTGATCGTCCGCTATACCAAGATCGTAAATGCGCACTATGTTCTTATGCTTCAAGCCCGCGACGATTTCGTATTCTTGCAGGAATCGATCGAAGCCGACGAGGCGTTCCGAGACGTCGGGCACCTGGCTGAATACTTTGAGCACGACCAGGGTGCCGGCGCGCTCGCTCTCCGCGAGATAGATTTTGCACATTCCCCCGCTGCCCACTTGCCTGATGCAGCGATGGCCGCGAATCATGACGGAGCCGAAGCGGTAGCGCTGGCCGAAATCCGGATGCCCGCGCCTCATTGCCTGGTTTTGCCTATGCTCGCGAGACGCGTCGGCAAGGATTCTCATCAGCGCCGCGCGATCGATCTTTCTGCCGCAGAGCCGATGCACCCCCGGCACCGCCGCCTGAGGCGGCGCGTCCTGCAACGAAACGAATACCACTGGCGCGAATTCCGGTCTGGCCGCCAATTCGCCTGCCAGCAATTCCGCGCGGGTGGTCGGCGGCGCACCGACCAAGACCACCGCATCAAAGCCTGCGGCGGAGAAATCTGCATCCAACGGGGCGTCTTGGCCCAAATGATGTTCGATGATGATGGCTTGCGGCCACTCGATTTCCACGTGCTTCCTGATCAGCAGCCGATACTCGGTGCGCTCCGCCATCACCAGCAGACGCAGCGTCATGGCCTAGCCGATCAAACGCCTACAGAACTCGAACGGACTTGAGTCCACGTCCGGTGCCATCTCGACGCTGCTGTTTAGCTTCGTCGGATCGCTCCCCCTGCAGCCGCTTGAGGTATTCGGGCGTCACATCGCCGGTGACATACTCACCGGAGAAGCATGAGGTATCGAAGTTCGTGATCTTTGCATTGTCGTGACGAACGGCATGCTCCAAATCGTCCAGGTCCTGATAGATCAGCCAATCGGCGCCGATGATGTCGCGCACCTCGTCGTCCGTATGCCCCGCCGCGACCAGTTCCGATGTGTCGGGCATGTCGATGCCGTACACGTTGGGATAGCGCACCGGCGGCGCCGCGGAAGCGAAATATACTTTTTTCGCCCCGGCCTCGCGCGCCATGTCGATGATTTGTGCCGAGGTCGTGCCGCGCACGATGGAGTCATCGACCAGCAGCACCGTCTTGCCGCGAAACTCGAGATCGATGGCATTCAACTTGCTGCGCACGGACTTCGATCGCTGCTCCTGCCCCGGCATGATGAAAGTACGGCCTATGTATCGATTTTTGATGAAGCCCTCTCGATACTTGACGCCGAGCAGCTGCGCCACCTGTACCGCGGCGGTGCGGCTGGTATCGGGAATGGGAATGACCACGTCGATGTCGTGGTCCGGCCGCTCGCGTTTTATCTTGTCGGCAAGACGCTCGCCCATCCGCAGTCGGGCCTTGTAGACCGAAATGTTGTCGATGATGGAGTCAGGCCGCGCGAAATAAACATACTCGAATATGCACGGCGTATGCCGCGCCATCGCCACGCACTGCTGCGCGTAGAAGCGGCCCTGCTCGTCGATGAACACCGCCTCCCCGGGAGCCACGTCGCGCAACATCTTGAACCCCAGCATGTCGAGCGCGACGCTTTCTGATGCCAGCATCCACTCGGTGCCCTTGTGGGTCTCACGATTGCCGATCACCAGCGGGCGGATGCCGTTCGGGTCACGAAAGCCGAGAATGCCGTGGCCGATCACCATGGCCACCACCGCATAACCGCCGCGGCAACGGCGATACACCGCGTTGGCAGCGGCGAAAATATCGGCCGGCGTAACGCGCGGCGTGCCCACCCGCTCCAACTCGGACGCCAGCACATTCAACAGCACTTCGGAATCGGAACCGGTGTTGAGGTGTCGGCGATCTTCACGCACCAACACCTCCGTCAATTCACGCGCGTTCGTCAAGTTACCGTTGTGACCGAGGCAAATGCCGTAAGGCGAATTGACGTAGAACGGCTGCGCGTCCTGAGCGCTGTCGGCGCCGGCAGTCGGGTAACGGACATGACCGATGCCGATGTTGCCCTTGAGCTTGAGCATGTGCTTTTGCTGAAACACATCGCGGACCAGGCCCGAGTCCTTGCGCATGAAAAGTTCGCCGGCCTCTGCCGTCATGATACCCGCCGCATCCTGACCGCGATGCTGCAGCACAGTCAGCGCGTCATAGATCCGTTGATTGACTGCGCTTCCACCGACCATTCCGACGATTCCACACATGAAGGACCTCCGGTCTTACCTAGCTTCACACCTACTTGGCACGGACTTTAACTCCCGTCAGGCGCTCGAGCTTGGCCCAAGGTTCGCCTTTCTCGCCGACCATGGCTCGCAGCCAGTCGCCGGCGGTCTCACCGTAGGGAACCAGCTTCGACCGGCTCCACCACTCTTCGTGATTCAAATGCAGCAGTTCGGCACCGATGATCATGAGGCCGACCAGCACCATGCCGCGCACGATGCCGAATAGCAGGCCGATCACCCGATCAAGAGGGCCAAGCCCCATGGCTCGCGTGAAGTAGCCAAGCAACATGCCAATGATCCAACCGAGCAATAGCACCAGCACCAAAATAACCAACCGTCCGACCCACGGCGATACGCTCGGATCGGCGAGCAAGCCGCCGAGATGCGGCTCGACCAGCCGGCCGAATTTCCAGGCCGCCCAAATGGCGATCACCCAGAAAGCGAGCGATACGGCCTCTCGAACGAATCCGCGCAGCAGTCCAACCAAGGTGGAGCCCAACAAAACCAATAGAATTAGAACATCGGCTCCCGTCATGTTCACAGTCTACCGGAGCTGGTTTAAGGTTGCCGTGAAACGATAGCAACATGCAGAAAATCATGGCGGGACCAGGCTCGCAGAATAGCCGTCTTTTTTGAGCTTGAGTTGGGCGCGCTCAGCGGCGCTGCGATCGGCCAGCGGTCCAATCCGTACCCGGTATCGCAAGGATGCTCCCTTACCGCTCGACGAGACATAAGCCGACGAGTCGCGCGCTTTCAACTGGTGCACCAGTTTCTCCGCATTGGCATGACTTGCAAAACTGCCGAGTTGCACCGCCCAACCATGATGCGATACCTCGACCGGAGCCGTCTCGCGCACTGCGGCGGATTTCGACAGCACCGCAGACTTGGGGGGCGAAACCTCATTTTCAAGCTCGGGGCCCGCGGGTTGCTGGGCTTTTAGCGTCGTAACGGTCGGCGGCGCCGCGATGCGCGCATGCGGCGCGCCGTCGGAGGGATCGGGCTCGTCGTTCGATGCCGCGTGCTCCGGCCCCGGGTCCGCTGGGCCGGATGGCGTCGCTGCGGCTGCGGATGGTGCGTCCGTCGGAAGCGGTGACGCGGCCGAAGCGGTTGTGGCTTGCTCTTCCGGTGTCGCCTTGCTCGTCGCCAAGTCCACGGTGACGTTACGAACCCGCTCAGCCGGAGCCACGGCGACCGGAGCTGGCGAATTGGCCAACCGCTTCGGACCCGACAGCAACTCGGGAACGATCAACACGATGAGCACGACCAATATCGTGGCGCCGACCAAACGCTCTTTGACGCGACGATCCATGAAGCGTGACCAGCCTTTTTTCATTGCCTACGGGGCGCATCAGTATATTCGGGAAGTGCGGCCGGCGGCAGCAAACGCTGCGCTTCGAGCCAGTCGAGCGCCGGCCCGACGGTGTGAAACGATCCAAAGACCACGATACGATCGGTTGGGCCCGCGGCGGCCAACGCCGCCGCGCAGGCCGCTGCGACGTCACCGGCCATCTCCACCGGCGCGCTGACCTGCGCCGCGATCCGATTCGCCAAGACGGCGGCGCTGGTACCGCGCGCACCCTCCGTCGATGCCAACCACCAGGCATCGAAGCATTCGCGAACTTCCGCTGCGATAGTGGCCGCATCCTTGTCGGCCAAGATGCCGCACACCGCGAGCGTCTTTCCGCGAATGGGCGCCGCGAGCAGATTTTGCTTGAGCACATGCGCGGCGTCAGGATTGTGCGCGACATCCAACACCCATGAGGGTTTGCCGGCGCCCGGCGCAATCACTTGAAAGCGTCCCACCAATTGCACCGATTGGAGTCCTTCCGCGATGGCGGCCACGCATGCCGGCAACAGCAGGTCGAGTTCCTCCAGGGCGGCCACGGCCGTAGCCGCGTTGGCGAATTGCGTCTCCCCCACGAGCGCCGGCGACGGCAGGCTCGGCAAGTCCCAGCGGCTACCGCGGTAATGCCAACCAGACGGCTCGCGGGTGTAATCGAACTCGAACCCGAGTCGCTTCGGCGTCGCGCCAAGCGCCGCGGCGCTGTCGGCCACCGTCCGCGGCAGCACGCGGCTACCCAACACCGCGCAGCGACCCCGCCGAAAAATACCCGCTTTTTCGTGCGCAATCGCGTCGAGTGTCGTCCCCAAGAACTCCTGATGATCCAGGCCGATGCTAACCACCACCGCCACCGTCGGATCCACGACGTTGACTGCGTCCAAGCGTCCACCCATGCCGACTTCGAGCACCCAAGCGTCCAACCGCGCCGCGTCGAATATCAAGAACGCGGCCAATGCGCTGTACTCGAAGAACGTCAGGGATATCTCGCCGGGCGTCGCCTCGCCGGCGTGGGCCGCACCCATGCGGGCCGTACCCAAGCGGGCCGCCTCTACTTGCTCGAAAGCCCACACCAGCTCGTCGCTCGTGACCAGTCGGTCGTGGATGCGAATGCGTTCGCGGTAGTCGCGCAGGTGCGGTGAGGTGAACGTGCCCACGCGGTAGCCGGCGGCGCTCAACATCGCCCTGCAGTACGCAGTGACGGAACCCTTGCCGTTGGTGCCGGCCACCGTAATGACGGGTACCGACGGCTGGCGCCATCCAAGCCGTTCGAGCACACGTCTGGACCGCTCGAGGCCGAGGTCGATGGTCTGCGGGTGCACCTGTGTCTGGTGCGCCAACCACTGCTCGAGACTCCGAGGCAAGGCGTATCCTCAGGCCGCAGCGGGCTCTTTACCGGTCAACAATCGAAGCATGGCGCCGATACGATCGCGCAGCTCGCGGCGGTCGACGATCATATCCAGCGCGCCGTGCTCGAGCAGGAATTCGCTGCGCTGGAACCCTTCTGGCAGGGTCTCGCGCACCGTCTGCTGAATCACCCGCGGACCGGCAAAGCCGATGAGCGCCTTGGGTTCGCCGATGTTGATGTCGCCGAGCATGGCGAGGCTCGCCGAAACGCCGCCGGTGGTGGGGTCCGTCATCACCGAGATGAACGGCAGTCGCGCCTCCGAGAGCCGCTTGAGCGCCGCACTGGTCTTGGCCATTTGCAGCAGCGAATACAGCGCCTCCTGCATGCGCGCGCCGCCGCTTGCGGAAAAGCACACCAACGGCATGCGATGTTCCAAACAATACTCCACGCCGCGCACGAATTTTTCGCCCACCACCGAACCCATGGAACCGCCTAGAAATCGAAATTCGAAAGCGCAGGCCACGATGTCGAGACCCGCGAGCTGGCCCGACATCACGATCAGCGCGTCGCGCTCGGTGGTCAGTTTCTGTGCCTGCACCAGGCGATCGCGGTAGCGCTTGGTATCCTTGAATTTCAGCGGGTCCTCGGATTCGACCTTGACCGCAATTTCCTTGTTCGAGCCCGTATCCAGGAACTTCAGCAGTCGCTCGCGCCCGCCAATACGCATGTGATGACTGCATTTGGGACACACGTGGAGGTTGCGCTCGATTTCCGCGCGGTACAGCACGGCATCGCATGCCGGACACTTGGTCCAAAGCCCTTCGGGTACCGATCGCGTACGGCGCTCGGTCTTGATACGGGAAGGGACGATTCGCTCAAACCAGGACATGCCGTAGTTTACCAAAAGCCGCCCACAGGCGCAGGAATGCAATAAACGGCGGGATACTCCACCCGCCACAGATAAAGCCCGGCAGCCGGGGCGGTAATGCCCGCCGCCCGCCGCTCACCCCCGGCCAGAATCCTCGCCATCGTACCCACCGGATCCGCCTCGCTTTGCACGTCGAGCAAGGTACCGACGATATTGCGCACCATGTGGTGCAAGTACGCGTTCGCTTCGATCTCCAACCACACGGTATCGCCGGCACGCTCGACATGGATTCGCTGCACCCGCCGCACCGGCGTTTTCGACTGGCATTCGATCGATCGAAACGCCGAAAAGTCATGTTCGCCGATCAATACCTGCGCCGCGCCATGCATTGCGGCGGCATTGAGCGAGCGGTGTATCCACGCCGTGCGCGTGCGCTGCAGTGCCGAGCGCGCACTGCGGTTCAGGATGTAATACCGATAGATGCGGCGAACCGCCGTATGCCGAGCATGAAACCCTGCGGTCACTTCGCCAGCCCATTGCAGGGCGATAGACGGCGGCAGCTTGGTATTGGAACCGAGTACCCACGCGCGCGGCGTGCGAACGGCATTGGTATCGAAATGGATGATCTGGCCGGCCGCGTGAACGCCTGAGTCGGTGCGCCCGGCACAGATGGCGATGATCGGATGGCCGGCGACGAAACCGACGGCATTTTCCACCGCGTCCTGCACCGAAACCGAGTGCGTTTGCGACTGCCACCCGGCGAAGTCGGTACCGTCATACTCCACGATGGCCGCTATCCGGCGAACCTTGCCGGTACGGGCCGAGGGGTCCCCGGCGGGTGCGCCCCGGGCCTCGGCCGAGGCTTCCCCGGCTGGCGCGTCCCGGGATACCGCGCCCCCTTCCGTCACTTGGACTCCTAGCCGGGCAGCGATTCTATGAGTCGCGAGGCTTCCTGTTTCTGGCTGGCGGACCCTTCCTGCACGACCTCTTCGAGAATGCTGCGCGCCCCTTCCGGATCGCCCATATCCATGTACGCACGCGCGAGATCCAGCTTCGTGCCCACTTCGCTCATGGTCACGGGTTCCAACTCCGGCATCGAAAGATCCACAGGCTTGAGCTTGTTGGTCTGCGCTTGCAGTTTGTTGGTGGGCGCATCGGAGCCGATCATCGGTTCGCCGACGTCAAGATCCACGCGCTTGTTGCGTTGACTGGCCTCGAACACCTCGGTGGAGAACACATCCTCAGCCGCCCGCGGCTGATCCACGGTGTCGCCGCTGCCCAGCGCGGACGCCAAGCGATCGAGGTCCAAGTCGATACTGTCCGAGTTGATGCCGCGCAGCTTCGAGGTGGAGTCCGTATCGAGGTGATCCACATCGTGCAGATCGGCGAGTTCGGAAGGCTTGAAACGGGAGGTGGGGCTCACGTCGATGTCGCGAGGCATCAGCACCGTGGGCGCCGACTCGGGACCCAACACTGCCGTCTTGATCTCGTCGTCGTGCGAATCGAGGTCGGAGACGAACGACGCCTCCAACTCGCGCTCGAGTTCGGTCAGATCGCGATCGCGCTCGGTCAGACCGCCCTCGCGAGCGTTCCTTTCCGCCTCCGCCATCATCATCCGCGAACGTTCGTCGAGACCGGCCACCATGGTGGGCGCGTCGGCCGGGTGATCGGTTTCTTCGAGCTGCGAAATACTGTTGGACGCTGATCCGGTTTGTTCCAGCTGATCCAGATCCAAGCCCAGATCCTCGATCGACACCTCGGCGGTTTGGTCGGCCCTCAATGGCAGCCTCGAGGTAACGTGGTTCCGATCCTCGGCGTACTTGATTGCCGGCGATTCCGTCGTCGGCGCATCGGGGCTCGCCGCGCCCATCTCAGGTGCATCGAGGAAATTGGCATCGGAGAAGTTCATCAATTCCGATTCCACCGTCGGTTCATCGCGCGGCGGCATCTCGCGCGTCGGCGACTCATCCGCGCCGCGCTCGGGTGTGTCGAGCGTGAAATCGAGATGGTCGGCCGATCCATGCATGGCCGCCGCTTCGCCCGTGGCCGCGACGTCGCCTTCCTTGGCCAGGTGGTGGTGATCCAGCGTGCTGCGTTCGCCCTCGGGATCGCCGAACAAATCGATATCGACGCGATTCTCTCCGCCTTCGAGATTCAAATCCACCAATGCGCCGGCGCCACGGCCGCTGCCGGTGGTGGCCGCAAACATGGGCTCGTCGGGGCAAATCTGCTTGCCCATGATGACGATTTTGTCCCACTCGCCCGCGGGAGCTCGATCGCGCGTCGCTTCCAGGCTTTTTGCCGTCTGCAGGAACGCGTCCTTGTTGCCCCAGACGAAGTAAATCTCCAGCAGCTTGAGGCGCAGATCGCGCCGATCGGGTTCGCGTTCCAGCGCGATGCGTACCAGGTCGGCGGCTTGGTCGTACAGACCGTAGGCCATGTGAAAGTCGGCCTCGGCCAGGGGATCGCCCTGATCGAGATTGACCGCGCTCTCGCTCGACAAGGTGTCGTCCGCCGACTTCAAGTCGGCTGTCTCGGCATAAGCGCCCGGCTCGTCGCCGAATTCCGGCATCGGATGCGAGCCGGATTCCTCCACCACGAAGGATTCGTTGCCCCTCCGCAAGGCGCTCAGCTTGGAAGTCGAGTCGCGCAGATCGGCGACATCGGTGTCGTCCATGAACCCGCTCAGCGCCCCGCTCTGTTCCTTGCGGCGTCGCCGCATTGCGGCAACCCCCAGTCCACCGATCACCAGCACCAGCAGCGCCAAGGGCGCCCACCAGTTCGCGGCCACCCAATCAATCCACGACCCCGTGTCCACCGGGGCCACGACCGGCGGCTTTTTGACCGCGGGCGGTGGTGGAGTGGGCACCGGCTTCACAGCCTCAGGCGGCGTTTCAGGCGTCGTTGCGGCCGGCGGAGCGGTGGTTGCTGCCGGCGGCGGTGCAGGAGTCGGCGCCGGCGGAGTAACTGCCGGTGCTCGCGGCGCGGCCGGAGTGGGCGTCGGGGGGACGCCCAGTTTGCGCTGCAGCGCACTGAGTTCGCTGTTGCGAATGTCGATCAGGCGCTTCGATTCGGCCAGTTGCCCTTCCAGATCCTTGACGCGATCCTTGAGCGCCTGCGCTTCGGCGTTGCTGGCGTTCGAATTGGCGGAACTCGAGGTGCCGGTACCGGTGGCGCTGCCGCCGGCAGTCGGCGGAACCAGGCGTAAATGACCGCTGGACGTCCCGGCGGCGGCTTCGGAGCTGCGCCACGCGTCCATTTGGCGGTGCACTTCGCTGATCGCCTCTTTTTGATTCAGCGCCACGATCTGGTCGGCATCCGGTACGCGCAACACCGCGCCCTGGTGCAGTATGTTGATGTTGCCGCCGAACGCGTCGCGATTCGAGCGGTACAAAGCGATCATGGTTTGATCGACGTCCGCTTGGCTGGCGGAGCCGGCACGCAGGCTGCGCACGATCTTCGTGAGCGTATCGCCCTTGCCCACATGGATGCTGCTACCGGTTGAAGACCCGCGCGGCTGCGGCGACGCCGCAGACGACTCGGTGGGTGCGGCAGGCGAAGGTGCGGCTGGGGGCGCCGCGCGGCGCACGGCCGGCGCTCCGGTGGACGGCGAGGTGACCGGGGCGGACGAGCTCGGGCTCTCGCCCGGCGTGTATACCGGGGGATCGAGCAGCACCGTGTATTCCCGCATCAAGCGGCCACGGGCCCAATTCACTTCGACCAAGAAGGTGACGAACGGCTCGGGAATCGCATCCGTCGAGCGTACCAACAGGGCATCGCGGCCATCCTTGCCTTTGCCGACCTTGAAGGTCAGGCTCGACAGAAAAGGCGGTTTATCGATGCCATAGCGGGTAAACGCTTCGCGGCTGGCAAGCGTGGCGCGCAAAGCAGTCAATTCGTCGGGCGCAGCCGCGATCAAGTCGATCTCGGCGTTCATTGGCTCGTTCAACGACGAGTTCAGATGAATCTCACCGAGGCCCAACGCCCACGACAAGGACGGGGATAGCAGGCACGCTATCAGCATCATGCGAGGCATCGTCACTGACATTTTCTCTCCCAGAATTCCGGTGGGCAAGCGGGTAAAGATCACTGCGAGATAAAGAGCTTGGAAGCGCTTTCTCACTTGCCTTTTACATAAGTCGTCAACTATATCTTACCGAGCACTATTTACCAAAATCTGGGCCACCGAAACTGCGTTATGTGCCGCACATTTCCGAACATTGTCCGCGACGACCCAAAAATTTAGAGCTTTATCACGCGTGGGGTCTGCCCGGACCCGGCCCACGTAGACCTTGTCCGGGGCGGTGGCCAAGGTGGCCGGCGTCGGGAATTCGGCGGTCGAATCGACCTCGATGACCGAAATACCCGCGGCTCCCTGCAAGGCCAGGACTGCCTCGGCAGGCGTCAGCGTCCGCTCGAAGGTGGCATGTACCGCAAGGCTGTGGCCGAAGAACACCGGCACCCTGACCGCGGTCGCATTGATCGCGAGTTGCGGAAGCTCGAGGACACGCCGCGTCTCTTCCCACAGCCGCCGCTCTTCGCGCGTGACGCCATCGGCCTCCAGCGCGTCCACCTGCGGAATCACGTTGAAGGCGATCTGGCGGCCGAAGGCCCGGCCGCGCGCCTTTTTGCCGCTCAGCATGGCAACGGTCTCGCCCGCCAGTTCATCCATCGCGCCGCGCCCGCTGCCCGACACGGCTTGATAGGTCGCCACCTCGGCACGCAGCAACCCAGCCAGACGGTGCAACGGCGCCAGCGCCGTCGCGAGCGCCACGCTCGCGCTGCCCGGCAACGCGATCAGACCGTGCGCACCCACGCCCGCAAGGGCCGCCGAGTTGACGTCGGCCACGATCAATGGCACCCTCTCCCGCCCGCGAAACGCGGCGGAACTGTCGATGACCCAGGCATGTGCCGCCGCCGCTTCCGCATAGCGCTCGGCAAGCACCGAACGGCCGCAAAAGAACGCAACATCGACGCGCGAAAAATCGAAGGCCGCGACGGGAATCACCTGCGGAGCCGGGGTCTTCTCCTCGTCGTCCGCCCCGGTCACCGGCCGACCGATGCTGCGTTCATCGTCCAGCACGTGCAATTCCGCGTGCTGAATTTTACGGTTACGCAGCTCGTCGATTACCGCCTCGCCGATGAGGCTGGACGCACCCACGACGGCGATGCGCGGCAGCGCTTCAGTGTTGCTCATTCCCCTGCCCCACGTTCCCCGGCCCCGCGCGCCGCGGCCGTGATCACGGGTGTCGTGCTCACCACATCCGCACATTGCGCGCGAAATCTCAAATAATGATCCATCAATACCAGCGCCATCATCGCCTCCGCAATGGGAGTGGCACGGATGCCGACGCAGGGGTCGTGACGGCCCGTGGTCGCGATCTCCGTGGGATTGCCCTGCACATCGATGGTTGCGCCCGGCATGGTAATGCTCGAGGTGGGCTTGAGCGCGATGTTCACCACAATGTCCTGGCCGGACGAAATACCCCCGAGCACGCCGCCGGCGTGATTGCTCTTGAAGCCCGTCGGCGTCAGCTCGTCGCGATGTTCGGACCCTCGTTGTTCCACCGAGCGGAAGCCGGCCCCGATCTCCACGCCCTTGACCGCATTGATGCCCATCATGGCGCTTGCCAGGTCCGCGTCGAGCCGTTCGAACACCGGCTCGCCCAGCCCGGGCGGCACGCCCTGGGCAACCACGGTAATGCGTGCGCCAATCGAATCGCCCGCCTCGCGCAGCCGCCAGATCGCCTCCTCCAACTCCTGCACGCGGCTGGGATCGGGACAGAAAAACGGATTCTCATAGGCACTCGATGGCGACACCGGAGCCAGCACCAGCGAGCCCATTTGCGCCAGATAGCCGTGGATGCCCACGTTCAAGCGCTCGCGCAGGAACTTGCGCGCAATGGCGCCCGCGGCAACGCGCATCACCGTCTCGCGCGCGGACGAACGGCCGCCCCCACGGTAATCGCGAAAGCCATACTTTTGCTGATAGGTGTAATCGGCATGGCCGGGCCGAAAGCGATCCTTGATTTTGTCGTAGTCGCGCGAGCGCTGGTCCTGGTTCTCGACCAGGAGCCCTATGGGCGTGCCCGTGGTCCTGCCCTCGAACACGCCCGAGAGTATGCGAACCGTATCCGGTTCGCGGCGCTGACTGGTGTATTGAGACGTGCCCGAGCGGCGCCGCTCCACGTCCGTTTGGATGTCGGCTTCGGTCAGCGCCAAGCCCGGAGGACAGCCATCCACCACCGCGCCCAGCGCGGGGCCGTGACTCTCGCCGAAGCTCGTCACCGTGAAGACCCGTCCGAATGTATTTCCCGCCAAGCGCTCACTCCCAAATTCGCTAAGGGCCGGGCAGATCCGCCGCCCGCAACACAAAAACACCGCCGCCGCCCATTGCAATGTCCGGCCACATGAAGGGCAGCCGTGGAAAAGCCCGCATCAGCGTGTGCTCGGAGTTGCCGACTTCCACGACCAAAATGCCATCATCTTCCAGGTGCTGCCGCGCCGCCGAGAAGATCGCTCGCACCGAGTTCAAACCGTCGGCGCCTGCGCCCAGGCCGATCTTCGGCTCGTGACCGTACTCGCGTGGCAATTGACGCATTTCGGCGCTGCCGACATAGGGCGGGTTACTCACGATGATATCGTAACGGCGGCCCTCCACGGCAGCGAAATGATCCGATCGCAGCGCCGTTACCCGTTTGACCAGCCCCAGGCGACGCAAGTTGCGGCGGCACACCTGAAGCGCCGCGGCTGAGATGTCGACCGCATCCACGCGAGCCTGTGGAAAGGCTTTGGCGCTTGCCGCGGCGATCGCACCCGATCCGGTCCCCACGTCCAGGATGCGGCGTATCCGCCGCGCCGGAGCCCACGGTGCAAATCGATTCAGGATGAGTTCGGCGATGGGCGACCGCGGCACCAGCACGCGCTCGTCCACGTAGAACTCCAATCCCGCAAAAAATGCCCTCCGCGTGAGATAGGCCAAGGGAATGCGTTCCTTGATTCGGCGCCGCAACAGCTCATCGATGCGCGCGCGGCGGCGCGCCGTCAGCGGCCTGCCGTAAGCCTCGCTGCCCTCGGAATGCTCGATCCGTGCCGCGAAAAAAACCAGCTCCGCGGCCTCATCGCGGGCATTGTCCGTGCCGTGTCCAAAATGTACGCGGGCGCGCTGCAAGGCGCGCGTGCACCGCTCGATGGCCGCACCGACCGATTCGGCGGGCACGGTCACCGTTGCCGTATGGGATAATCGGCGCATGGCACCTCAATCTAGATTGTTAAGTATCGCGTTCATTGGCATCGCCCTGATCGCGGGCGTTTCCGCCGCGCTCATGTGGCGTCACGCCGCTGCGCCGGTCGAGCTGGCAACCGGCTCCTTGGTATCGCCCAGTCGCGCGTTGCCGGATTTTAGCCTGATCGACCAGCACGGGCAGACATTTGGTCGAGCCAACCTGCAGGGTCATTGGTCGATGATGTTCTTCGGCTATACGAATTGCCCGGATTTCTGCCCCACCACATTGACCACCCTCGCCGCCTTGAACAAGCGGCTGCGCGCCGACGCCGCACCGCTGCCCCCGCAAGTGATTTTCATGTCGGTGGATGCGAAACGCGACACGCCCGAACAGCTGGCGAAATACGTGCCCTATTTCGATCCCGAGTTCATCGGCATTACCGCGCCGAACCAACCGGCCATCGAGGCCGTGGCGGCAAAACTCGGCGTCAGCGTGTTGATCACGCCGCAGAGCGATGGCACGTACACCGTCGATCATTCGGGCGCGATCTTCGTATTGAATCCCGACGGTAAGTTGGCCGCCATACTCACGGGTCCGTTCACCGTGGATGCTTTGCAGGCGGATTTCCGGCGCATCGTGACCGGACGCGCGTGAGTCCGGACGAAGTGGCTGTGAGCGGCGAGGGGCCGGCCGGCGGCGTCCGCGGTCGGCTGTTCGTGTGGCTGCAGTACCTTTTGCCTCAACACGGCCTGTCGCGAATGGTGCTTGCTTCGACGCGCGTGCGGCTACCGTGGTTCAAGAACCTTCTCATCCGCGGATTTCTACGCCTGTTTTCGGTCGCCATGAGCGAAGCCATCGAACCCGATCCGTACCGCTACGGCAGCTTCAACGAATTCTTCACGCGGGCTCTGCAACCCGCGGCGCGCCCCATCGACTTGCGCCCCGAGACGATTGCCAGCCCCGTGGACGGCGCCGTCAGCGAGTGCGGCGCGATTGAGAAAGACCGCCTGGTGCAGGCGAAAGGACGGCACTATACGCTCGGCGAGCTGCTGGCGGAGCAAGCCTGGGCCAAGAGTTTCGAGGGCGGATCGTTTGCCACCATTTATCTGGCACCGTTCAACTATCACCGCATTCACATGGCGGTGCGCGGCACTCTCATCGACACGGTCTACGTACCGGGTCGCTTGTTCAGCGTCAACACGGTGACGGCGCAGCACGTGCCGCGCTTGTTCGCGCGAAACGAACGCGTCTTGACGCTGTTCGACACGGACTTCGGGCGATTCGCGCTGGTCATGGTGGGGGCTCTCAACGTGGGCAGCATGGCCACTGTCTGGGCCGGCGACATCGCGCCGAGCAAGCGACGCACCGTGACCCGCGTTCCGGGGCCCGCAGTGACTCTCGACAAGGGTGCCGAGCTTGGCCGCTTCAACATGGGCTCGACCGTAATCCTGTTGTTCGAACCGAGTCGGATGCAGTGGCATCCCCTGCTGCGCGCGGGTTCGGTGGTGCAGTTGGGTCAAGGCATCGGCCGGCGGCGCGCGGCCGAGCAGCGGCAATAGCGGGGTGCGCAGCCCTATGCGCTCCGACTGGCGACCGACGGCGGCACTCCCGGCTTTGCATCGACGCGCCCGTATGCTGGCCTGCTTGCGCGAATTCTTCGCCGCGCGCGGCGTGCTCGAAGTCGAGACTCCAATATTGAGTGCCGGCGGCGTGAGCGATCCGCAGATCGAATCGCTGACCACCGGCGTTGCCGGCCTGACCGGTGGTTTCTATCTGAGCACCTCGCCCGAATATCCGATGAAGCGGCTGCTGGCATCCGGCAGCGGCGACATCTACCAGGTATGCAAAGTGTTTCGCGATGCCGAACGCGGCCGCTGGCACAACCCCGAGTTCACCATGATCGAGTGGTACCGTCTGGGCTTCGACGACGCGGCTCTGATGACCGAGGTCGAAGGCTTGGCTGCAAAACTTCTGGCGCCCGAACGCCGCCTCGAGGCGGCGGAGCGCCTCACGTACTCGGAAGCGCTGCGCAGGCACGCCGGCGTCGATGCGTACGCCGACGACGCGGCCCTCGCTCGCGCGGCGGCAGATCACGGCATCGTGTGCCAAACCGATCTAAACCGTGATGCCAAGCTGGATCTTCTGATGGGAATGGTCGTGGGACCCAAGCTCGGGCGCGAGCGGCCGTGCTTCGTCTGCGATTACCCCGCCTCCCAGGCGTCGCTCGCCCGCTTGAAGCTTGGGGACCCGACGGTCGCGGCGCGCTTCGAGTTCTACATCGATGGCCTCGAACTCGCGAACGGTTTCCACGAATTGGCGAATGCAGCGGAGCAGCGCGCTCGCTTTACCCAAGATTTGGCCACGCGCCAGGCACGCGGTCAGGTTCAGCCGCCGCTGGATGAGCGCCTGCTGGCAGCCCTGCAAGCCGGGATGCCGGATTGCGCCGGCGTGGCGCTGGGCTTTGATAGATTGGTCGCCGTCGCTCTCGGCGCGGCCCGCTTATCGGAAGCCATGGCTTTTCCGATCGAAACCGCTTAACCGCGCCAGCGCCCCACTTCGCGCCGCCGTCTCTCGCGGCGCAGCACCTCGACTCCCACCCTCGCGGTTGCTCCCGCACTCGCGGTTGCGCCCGCACTCGCCGGCCTCCGGGGTCGCTCCAACCTCGAGGGTCGCTAACCTCGAGGGTCGCGCCAGCCACTTGTGCTCGCAGCGGTACCCCGTCAGTTCTTTTCGTGCGCGATATTCGCCTCGAACTAGCCTTTGCCGCGCGACAGGTATTCACCGGTCCGCGTATCGATGCGCAGCATCTCACCCTCGTTGATGAACAGCGGCACGCGCACCATCGCACCCGTTTCGAGCTTCGCGGGCTTGGACCCGCCTGTGGCGGTATCGCCGCGCACGCCCGGGTCGGTCTCGACCACTTTGAGCTCCATGTGCGCAGGCGGCGTTACCTGCAGCGGCACGCCATTCCACAGCGTGACCACGCATACCGTGCCGTCTTTCAGCCACTGCGCACCATCGCCCACCGCTTCCTTGGAGGCCGCGAGCTGTTCGAACGTCTCCGGCACCATGAAGTTGAAAAAGTCGCCTTCCCGGTACAGGTACTGCATATCCGTATCGACTACGTCGGCGGCTTCCACGGTGTCGCCGGACTTCCAAGTGCGCTCGATAGTGCGCCCTGTTTTTAGGTTGCGTACCCGGACACGATTGAACGCCTGCCCCTTGCCGGGCTTGACCATCTCGTTCTCGACGATCGCATAGGGATCGCCGTCGATCAGTATCTTGAGACCGGCTTTGAATTCGTTTGTACTGTAGTTCGACATCGCAGGCCTCGCGTAACAGGGCGCGTATGATAGCTGCAACCCGCAGTTCTCGCCAATTCGGCCCCGAACGGCCCGTGGGCGCGCTCGTCAAGGGCTAGACGCCGTTCCCAGAATCAAGCAATTCCTGATGTTACACTTTGCCCCCATCTTTCGAGGGCTTTGACCAGTGTCAGAACAGGCTGCCGTTCCGATGATCGTCATGACGAGGTCGCAAGACCACGTCGAGGCGATCAACAGTACGCTGCGCAAGGCCGGCCATCCGGTCCACTGCACCTGGCTACCGGACGCCCGTGATCTAGGGGATGCCCTGACACAGCTGAATCCGGAAATGCTGATCGCGTTCATTGATGAACTCGGCGTCGATCTGGGTTCGATCATGAAGGTGAAGATGCAGAGCGCCCCGGAGATGCCGGTGCTGATCGTGCGCGAGAACATCGATGAAGCGGCCATCGCCGATGCCATGCGCCTGGGTGCCCAGGACGCGGTGACGCTGGCCAATCGCAGCCGCCTGCAATCGGTCGCCACCCGCGAGCTGCGCGCCTATCGGCTCGAGCGCGCGCTGTCGACGACGCTCTCTTCGGCACGCGAATACCGCGAACAGCTGCAACATTTTCTGGAAGGCTCGGCCGACGCGATCACTCACGTTCAAGAAGGCATCATCGTCGATGCCAACCGAGCATGGCTCGAACTTTTCGGCTACTCCGGCGACGACGCCCTCACCGGCACGCCGTTGATGGATCTATTCGAGCAGGAAACCCACCCGGCGCTCAAGGGCGCACTGGTCGCCTGCTTGCAGGGCAAGTGGACCGACCACGCGCTCAAAGTGCGGGCCTCGCTCTCGGACGGCTCCAGTTTGGCTCTCGAGCTGACGCTGACCAAGGCCGACTACGAGACCGAGCCCGCCACCCGCATCAGCATTCCCGCTCGGCACAAGAAAGACCTCGATCTGGAAGTGCGCCTGGCCGAGGCGGTCAAGAACGACGCCTCCACGCACTTCTTGCAGCAGCGTCATTTGATCGCCGCCGTGCGTGAGCGCTGTGCCGTCAACATGAAGGGCGGCGTGCGCCAATTCGCGCACATCAAGCCGGACCGCTTCATCGACATTCAACACTCGATCGGCGTTCTCGCCAGCGAGGACTTCATGGCGCAGCTTGCGGAGCAGGTGCGGGCTCAGCTCACACCCACGGATCTATGCGGCAGATTCGGCGGCAACGGCTTCCTGGTCCTGCTCGAGCGCGGCACGGCGCGCGATGTCGAAACGTGGGCCGAGAACGTGGTCAAACGCGTCAACGAACATACGTTCAGCATCGAGGATAAAACCCTCTCCGCCACCGTGACCGTCGGTTTGGGATTGTTGCCCACCGTCAATCCCGACGCGGGGGCGGCCCATCCCGATGTGGGCGCCGCCATCACCGATGCCATCAGCGCCACGCGGCACGGGCGCGAGCTCGGCGGCAATCAAATGTACGCCGTCGACAAGTCCGACACCGACACCCGCGTGCAGGCTTACGACAAGATATGGGTCAAGCACATCAAGAGCGCGCTGATGGAGAACCGCTTCCGGCTGGTGCAACAGCCGATCGCGAGTTTGCTCGGTGAGGACAAAGGCATGTTCGACGTGCTGGTCCGTATGCTCGACGAACAGGGTACCGAGGTGCTGCCCGCGGAATTCATCGCGGCCGCCGAACGCAACGACTTGATGAAGAACATCGATCGTTGGGTGATCGGCGCATCGATGTCGTTTGCCGCCAACCGCAAAGCAGCATGCATTTTCGTGCGCTTGTCCAAAGACACGGTTTTGGACAAGAGCATCGTAGCCTGGCTCGAAACCCAGCTGAAATCGCTGAAGATCGAGCCGAAGCGCCTGTGTATGCAGGTCACCGAAGAGATGGCCACGCAGTACGTGAAGCAAACCAAGGAACTGTCCGAGAGTCTGCGCAAACTCGGCTTTCGCTTCGCACTCGAGCACTTTGGCACCGGCCGCGACCCGCTCAAGCTGCTCGCCGATATCGGCATGGACTTCATCAAGATCGACGGCTCATTGATGCAGGGTCTGTCCACCAATCAACTGCAGCAGCAGCGCGTGAAGGGCCTGGTTGAGGCCGCCAAGCGCAAGGGCGTCGAAACCGTCGCCGAGCGCGTGGAAGATGCCAATACCATGGCCGTGCTCTGGCAGCTCGGCATCGAATTCATCCAAGGCTACTTCGTGAACGCCCCCGAAGACGTGACCATGTCCGGGGATCGCTAGGCGTGGCGGACGCTCCGGCCCGGGCGCGTAGCCCCGGACCGCATACCCGCCGGGGCACCCATCCCAAGCGCCTAGCTCGGACCGCCGCATAGCCGCCGCCGCAGCGCTAGGCGTGGGCCCCTAGGCCGGCGACACGTCGAGCCGGTCGATCTGCTTGTACGCCCGCGAAAATCGCTGTCGCCGCTGACCCTTTTTGTCCTGGAATGCCTTCAGCTCTTCGTACTTGAGCTTCATCGGCGCGCTGTTGCCGCTGTAGACGGTCAGCACCTCGCCAGGCGCCACCACCGCCATGGCCGCCAAGTACTCGTCTCGATCCGCTGACTTCTTGCCCGGGATGCCGTACAGATTCTGGCCCTTGCCGGAGCTCATCTCCTCGATTTTCGACGCCGTCAGCGCCAGCACCTCGCCATCGTTGTTCACGAACACGGCGAACGCGGCGGCATTCGTTATCGGCTGCGCTACCAATACCCGCGCGTTCTCCGGCACTTTGAGTACCGACTTGCCTTTCTTGTTTCGCGCATACAATTCGCGCAGTTTCACGGCGAAACCGTAGCCCGCGTCGCTCGCCAGCAACCAGAGGTCATCCGGTTCGCCGATCAGAACGGCGGCGAAGGTTGCGCCGTCCGGCGGATCCACGGTACCCGACAACGGCTCGCCGTAGCCCCGTGCGGCGGGCAACTGATGAGCGTCCAAGCTGTAGGCGCGCCCGGTGGAATCGATGAACACCGCCTGCTGCAGATTGCGGCCCTTCGCCGCGGCCTGGAACTCATCGCCCGTCTTGTAGCTCAAGGATCGGGCATCGATGTCATGTCCCTTGGCCGCACGCACCCATCCCAGACGCGACAGCACCACCGTGGTCGGTTCGCTGGTCAACAGTTCCGCTTCGGTGATGGCCTGAGCGGCCTCGCGCTCGACGAGTTTGGTACGTCGCTCGTCGCCGTATTCCTCGGCGTCGCTCAACAATTCGTCGCGCACCAACCGGGTCAGCTTCGCCTTGCTCTTCAATATCGCCGTGATCTCGTCCCGTTCCTCGCTGAGTTTCTTCTGCTCCTCGCGGATCTTCATCTCTTCCAGGCGCGCGAGGCGACGCAGCTTGGTTTCGAGGATTTCTTCCGCCTGCTCGTCGGACAGTTTGAAGCGTTTGATGAGGGCCGGTTTGGGATGCTCCTCGGTGCGCACGATGCGAATGACTTCGTCGAGATTCAGGTACGCGATCAGCAGGCCGTCCAGGATGTGCAGCCGCGCACTCAACTTGGCGAGCCGATGGCTCAACCGGCGGGTCACCGTCGATTTGCGGAACTCCAGCCATTCCAACAGCAGTTCCTTGAGCCCCATGACCCGAGGCCGCCCATCCAAGGCAATGACGTTGAGATTGACGCGATAATTTCGCTCCAGATCCGTCGTCGCGAACAGATGCGCCATGAGGGCCGCCGTGTCGACGCGATTCGATTTCGGTACGATCACCAATCGGGTGGGATTCTCGTGATCCGATTCGTCGCGAAGGTCCTCGACCATGGGCAGCTTCTTTTGCTGCATCTGAGAGGCGATTTGTTCCTGCACCTTGCTGCCGGATACCTGGAACGGCAGTGCATCGATCACGATCTGCCCATCCTCGATCTCGTAGGTGGCACGAGCTTTGAAACTGCCCGATCCGGTCTCGTACATTTGCACCAGATCGTCGCGCGGCGAGACGATTTCGCCGCCGGTGGGCAAATCAGGACCCTTGATGCTGGCCATGATTTTTCGCGTGCTCAGGTCAGGATCGTCGAGCAACGCCACGCAGGCCTTCACCACTTCACGCAAATTGTGCGGCGGAATGTCGGTGGCCATGCCCACCGCGATCCCCGAGCCGCCGTTGAGCAATAGATTCGGTACTCGCGCCGGTAACATGGTCGGCTCTTCCAGCGAGCCGTCGAAATTCGGCAGCCAGTCAACGGTGCTCGAGCCCAGTTCCTGAAGTAGCAGCGTGGCATAACGAGTCAGGCGCGACTCCGTATAGCGCATCGCAGCGAACGACTTCGGATCGTCGGTCGAGCCCCAGTTGCCCTGACCGTCGACGATGGGATACCGGTACGCAAAGTCCTGCGCCATGTGCACCATGGCCTCGTAGCAGGCCGAATCGCCGTGCGGATGGAATTTGCCGATGACGTCGCCCACCGTCCTCGCGGATTTCTTGTGCTTGGCGCCGGCGGCCAGTCCGAGTTCGCTCATGGCATACACGATGCGCCGTTGCACCGGCTTCAATCCGTCGCCGAGATGCGGCAGCGCGCGATCCAAGATGACGTACATCGAGTAATCGAGATACGCGCGCTCCGCGAATGATTTCAGAGGCTCCTTTTCCACCCCTTCGAAATTGAGTTCTTGATCTTTCATCGTTGCAGCTACGCCAGAGCACCTTCGAAATTGAGTTCCTGATCTTTCATGGTCGTATCATCGAAAAATCGGCGCTACAGGTGCGCCAGATTGCCCTTGCTCTCGAGCCATTCGCGGCGGTCGCCGGCACGCTTTTTCGCCAGCAGCATGTCGAGCAACGGGTCAGGGCTGTCGTGCGCGTCTATGGTCATTTGCACCAGCCGCCGTGTTTGCGGCGCCATGGTCGTCTCGCGCAACTGGATCGGGTTCATTTCCCCCAAACCCTTGAAGCGAGTCACCACCGGTTTGACGCGCGGGCTGTCGGCGGCGATGCGCGCCAAGGCCTTTTCACGCTCCGCCTCGTCGAGTGCGTAGACCACTTCTTTACCGGCGTCGATCCGAAACAGCGGCGGCATGCAGACGTAAATGTGTCCCGCGGCCACCAGCGGACGGTAGTGACGCAAAAACAGCGCGCACAACAGCGTGGCGATGTGCTGCCCATCGCTGTCGGCATCCGCCAATATGCAAATTTTGTGATAGCGCAGCCCGGACAAATCGGTGGCCGCCGGCTCCACCCCGATCGCGATGGTGATGTTGTGCACTTCCTGGGACTGCAGCACTTCACGGGTGTCCGCTTCCCAGGTATTCAATATTTTGCCGCGCAGCGGCATGATGGCCTGCGTCACCCGATCGCGCGCCTGCTTGGCCGAACCGCCGGCCGAATCGCCTTCCACCAGAAACAGTTCGCCGCGCGCCGGATCCTGGCTCACGCAATCAGCCAGCTTGCCCGGGAGTGCGGGACCCGCGACGATGCGCTTGCGCGCAACCTTTTGGCTGTCCTTGAAGCGTTGCTGCGCATTGGCGATGGCCAACATGGCGATTTTTTCGCCCTGATCCGGATGTTGGTTGAGCCATAGGGCGAATGCATCCTTGATGACACCCTGGACGATGCCCGCCGACTCGCGCGACGAAAGCCGCTCCTTCGTCTGACCGGCGAACTGCGGCTCACGCATTTTCATCGACAGTACGAAGCTCACCCCGTCCCATACGTCTTCCGGCGCCAGCTTCAGGCCGCGGGGCACGAGCGAGCGAAATTCGCAGAACTCGCGCACCGCATCGGCGGCACCGGATCGCAAACCGTTCACATGCGTACCGCCATCCACCGTGGGAATCAGATTGACGTAGCTCTCGGTGATGCGGTGCTCGGACTCGAGCACCCAGGCAAAGGCCCAATCGAGGGTACCGCCGTCGATGTCGCGCTTGCCATAGAAAGTTTCAGCGGGCAGCCATTCGCCCTTGCCCAGCTCTTCGGCCAGATACTGATGCAAGCCGCCGGTATAAAACCACTCCTCGTGCTCGCCGGTAAATTCATTCGTGAGCGTGACGCGCAGCTTGGGACAGAGCACCGCTTTGGCCCGCAGCACCTGTTTGAGGCTGGGTATGGCGAACTTGTCGGTATCGAAATACTTGCCATCGGGCCAGAATCTGATGGTGGTGCCGGTTTTCGATTTGGCGACGTCACCGACGACCTCGAGCTTGGACGCGGGTGTTCCGCCCTTGAAGCTCAGATTATATTCCTTGCCGCCGCGGCGCACCCAGCACTCCAAGTGCTTGGACAACGCGTTTACCACGGAGACGCCGACGCCGTGCAGGCCGCCTGAATGCTGGTAGGTCTTGTCGTTGAATTTTCCGCCCGCGTGCAGACGGGTGAGAGTCAACTCGACGCCACTGATTTTCTCCTTGGGGTGAATGTCCACCGGTATGCCGCGGCCGTCGTCCTCGACCTGCAGGGAGCCATCCTTGAACACCGTGACGTTGATGTTGTCGCAATGACCCTGCAGCGCCTCATCGACGCTGTTGTCGATCACCTCATGCGCCAGGTGATTCGGGCGTGTGGTGTCGGTATACATGCCCGGACGCCGCCGCACCGGGTCCAAGCCGCTCAAAACCTCGATGTCGGAGGCCGTATAAGACGCTGCCATCAGTTACCTCGTGGGACGACAATGATCCTCTCAGGCAACGCCGTGCGCGCCTGACGAAGGCGGCGGAGTCTAGCATGGGGTTCCGCCGCGAATCAGCTGGCACCGGAGCCGGCGTTCGGCTATCTTTCCGCCTTCATGGGAATCGCAAACGCTCAAAATCTGGTTCGCGGCGTGCCCGCACTACCCCGACCCTACGGCGTTCGGGTGAGCTTGCGGCCCGGCGACCCGTTCGCCAAGCTGCTGGGCACCGACTGGCAGAAAACGCATTGGTATTTTACCGCGGCGGAGCGCGACCAAAAACTGGAAGAAATGGCGCGTAAGCACGAATACTCGCGGATCGGCGATCAGCCGGCGCTCGTGTTCGAAAAAGTCGAGAACCTCTCGGAAAGCCGCAGTTTTTAGTTAGCAAGTCTGATCCCGAGTAGTCATGCGCTACGCGCAGAATCTACGGGGCCGCGGCGGCCCCGCCCTTAAGTTCGGGGTCGGAACGACCCCGTTGAAAGGTTGCGCGCCAGCGCATCAAAAAGTCCGGCCCAAGAACAGATAAAAACCGCTGGTTCCCCGCTCGTCGTAGCCCGTGCCCAGATAGACCGGCCCCAAATACGTGTCGATCGCGAAGAATATCGAAGCGTCCTTGCGGGCGGACCCCACGCTCATGTCGCCGCGCCGTTCCCAGGTATTGCCGACTTCCAATGAGGCACCGACATAGGCGGGGAACTCGAACAGCCCCTCGCCGCCGCGCCCGATCTTGCGGAAGTAGATGGCTCGCGAAATCGCGTAGTGGGGTCCGATCAATGATTGCGACGCCAGACCCGACAAATTGAAAAAACCTCCCAGTGAATAGAATTCGGGAAGTGCGGTCGGTTTGATGTTGCCGTCCAGCGTGCTCCCGGCGGAGGTCCACCACAACAGAGTATTGCGTCCGCGCGACCGTGCCACCAGCCAATCGGCCGAAACGCGGTCCCGCGCGATGTCCGATCCCAAGTCCGTGCGGTCCGCATCCCATTGGAACGTGAAAGTCTGGCCGTCGCGCGGGAAATGCACGTTGTCGAGCTGGTCGTAGCTGAACTTGAAAAACAACTCGCCGATGTTGTACTGCGGTTCGACGATCTCGGGATCCCCATAGCGCACGCCATAGCGTGCCCGCGTCAACCCGCTGGTCCGGTGCAATCCCATGCGGATTTCACCCCAATTGCCGAGATTGCGTCCCACGTCCAGATCCGCTTCCGCTTCGCGGTCGCGAAAATCGGCAACTTCAAAATTCTTGGTGTAGATCGGCAGGTCCCGTACCTCGACGCGGGCGCTGGGTGCCACGAACCAGGTTCGTTGCGCGTCGAGCGGCTGATAGAACTCGCTGACTATCCGGGGGTCGCTGCCGATTTGCACGTCCGTCAACAGTTCCGCACCGAAGTCGTTGAGCTCGGTCAACACGAACCTCGCCGCGGCGTTGTAACGGCTGTTGCCTTGAAAATCGTCCTCGAGATTCAGGCCGAATCGCACATAATTCGGACCCCAGGATTTGCGGCGTGCGCGTATCTCCAAACCGGTTTCCTGCGCTTCGGCTTCGCCCGCAACGGCGGGCGGAGCGGTTGGCCGTTCGACCAGGCTATAGTCGAGGGACTCGAAATTGCCGAGGCCGTAGAGTTCGGTGATGCGCGCTCCTACCTGATTGAGATTGAGCGGCTTGCCCACCAGCGGCTGCATTTCGGCAACGATGGTTTTTTCATAGCGCTTCGATGGCTGATCGACGCGAACGAACTCGATGGGGGGCAGACCGGGTTCGCGCGCGGCGCGGCGCGCCAGGTATGTGCGATATGCCCCGTCGTCGACGCCGAGCGCCGACAGCTTGTCGATCACGCCGCGTGCGGCCTGCTCGCCTTGTGTAATGGTATTGACGGCCGTCGAGAAATCGGTGGACGTTGTCGGCCCCAAAACCGGCTCGATGAGTATGTCTTGCGCACCCAAGGTTTTTTTCTGAAGGTCCGAGTCCTTACGCACCAAGATCGCCAACATTTGATTGGAAATCGTCAGCGCGGAATCGAGCTGTGCACGGTCCTGCAGCGGGAAGCTGACATCCGAGACGATGAGGATGTCGGCGTTCATCGCCCGCGCGACATTGATGGGTAGATTCTCCGCCAGGCCTCCATCGACCAGCAATCGGCCCTGGTAGTCCACCGGTGCGAATACGCCGGGCGCCGAAATACTGGCTCGCATCGCAATCGCCAGATCGCCCTTGTCCAACAGCACAGTGCCGCCGGTTTCCAAATCGGTAGCCACTGCGCGAAATGCGGTCGGCAGCGTATCGAAATCCGTACTGTTGCTGAATGGCAAGGTCAGCTGCCGCAGCGTCTCTTGCAGCTTCTGGCCCTGAATGAACCCCTTGGGAAGCAAAATCTTGTAGTGCTTCAAACCCAACGGCAGGCGCACCAGGAAATTGCGATCATCCTGCTTGCGCCTGAATGCGAGATCGCGCCGCGGCGGGGCATCCCGAAACGCTTCCTGCCAATCCACCGAGCGCATGGTGGATTCGATGTCACGGGCACTCATACCGCTTGCATACAAGCCGCCCACCACCGCACCCATGCTGGTGCCCGCGATGCAATCGATGGGAATTTTCAGATCCTCGAGGACTTTCAGGACGCCGATATGCGCCATGCCGCGGGCGCCGCCACCTGACAGCACCAAGCAAATACGCGGGCGGATCAGCTCCTGTTGCGGCGTCCTAGGTGCATCCGCGGCCTGCCTATGCGCGGCCTGCGCAACCGGTGTCTGTGCATTCGCGGCGAAAACCCACGCGCAACCTGCAAGCAGCGCCCAGGCCCATCCACGTCGTGATGCTTGATTCCCCATATGGGGGCGATAGTTTAGAGCACGACGTTGACACTGATGGCGTTAAACGTATTGGTCGCGGCGTCGTAGGTGCCGCTTGCCTCCAACTGCAGGGCCGGCGTGGTCGCGAGCGCCGTGTTCAAACCCGTGGTAAACGTGCTGAAGTTGCTGAACACGCTGATCCCCGGAGCCGCTGCCTCGGGAACACCGAACGAATACGCGGGCAAGAAAACCGGAGGCAGGGTCACCGTAACCGAACCGCTCGTGCCCGCGGTGGTGGTCACGGCAGCCGGCGCCGCCGTCGCGACGATTACCGGATTCACCGCGAGCGTCGTCATGTCGATACTCTCGGCTCCCACCCGAATTACTGCGGAACTCGCGCCGCTCAAATTGACCGTCACTCCTGTGCCGGTGGACGACGCCGAGAACGGCGCGCTCGCCCCGGGACTGGTCCAATAGACGCGCATGCTGGCCGGGGTGCAATTCAAGATTCCCTGGCCGCAGGTGAGGCTCCCGGTGGCCGCACCCACCATTTGCACGCCGAGTTCGCTATTGACGGCCGACGCCGTGAAAGCCGGCGGTGCCGAGCCGAACGGAGCGACAATGCCGTCGATCCACAACGGGCTGGGGGCGGTGACAGCGGGTAGCGTGAGCGCGCCGGTGTTGACGGAGAAAGTGGCGGCCACGGGGTCCGTGGCCGTGCTGGTGCCGTTGCCGGCAAACGCAAAATCGCTCACCGGCCAATTGTTGATGGTTTGCAGATTCATCACCAAGCTGCCGGTGCCGGTGGACACCAGCGGCCCCCACAAGTGGGTCGAGATCAATCTTACCGAGCCGGTATTCGTGTTCTTCGCACCGGTCGCATCCAGGGTGACGACGTTGTTCGGCAGAGAATAGATACCGCGAACGATGATGTGCTGGCCCACCGCGACGGAGTTGTAGTTGAGGCCCGTCAAGGTGGTATCGTCGGCGGTCACGATGGTGCTGGCCCCCAGGATGACGGTGGCATCGGCCACGTTACCGGCGGCCTGGCCTGGCACCCCGTAGCTGGAAATTCCGTCGTTCAAGAACAGCGTTGAACCGCGTACCGTCAGGGTATTGCCGCTGCGCGCCACCACGTCGCCTTCGAGTCCTTGGGTATACACGTCTTCCAGCGTGCTGCCGGCGACCACGCTGAAGGCATGGAACTTGCCGGCGGTCGCGCTCGGCGTGGCTGTCGGCTCATACGTCGTGTAGGCGGCCGTCACGGTGGTGCCGGCCGACGACTGCGATAATTGAGTGATGCCGGGAGTCCCCGTGGAGACCGTACCGTTGGTGGTATACAGGGTGTTGGAATCGACGAACAGCGTGAGCGAGCCCAAGCTATTCAACTCGTCGTAGAACGGCCGCACGTAGACCGTGTACGTGCCCTGATTCACGCTCGAATTGATGAGAGGCCCGCGCACCCGGATGGGCTTGTTGTCCGGCGGAGCGATGCCCGCCGTCATATAAGGCTTGATCGTCACCGTTGCAGGGCTGGTCGAAAGATCGATCGAGGCTGTCGACGCCGCGAGATTTAAATCGAGGGCCAATCGTTGGGCGGCGGAAGTCGCGTAGGTTGGAACCACGGTGAGCTGATTGGCAGGATCCAACGTCACGACGATGGTCTGCGTGGTCGCCGCCGCACCGGTTGAATCGACCACCGTGGCCTTCTGCGGCAGGCCGTTGACCATGACCGAAACCGCGTTGTTGTTAGTGCTCGTATAGTCCAGGATGATGGTGGCCGACACCCAGGTGCCGATCGGAATGGTCGCCGTGCCCCACAGTTCGGCGATGTTACTGAGTTTGGTGAAGTCCACCGTCTCGACCGTGCTGAGGGCCGGATAGGTATAGCCATCACTGCGCGTCAGCGTGATGGAGTCGACGTTGACGATGTAGCTGGTGAAATCGCCCGGTTGACCGGACAAGGTGACCCAGGCCACCCCGTAGCCGCTGGTGTTGTTGTTGTTGTGGCACCCCGCCGCGAAAATTGCGACGGCGCACAGCAGCGCGCTCAAGGTGCGACGAGCGGTTTGGGTGAGCTTGCGGGCTGCTCCGCGAGGCTCGCCCAGCGGTTCCCGACCGGGCTCGTTGATTCCTGACGATGGGTGCACTACGACTTCCAGTATTTTATGGGGTTGAGGGATTAAGGCTGCGTAGAATAATGGCTTTCGAGAGCCTACGCGCAGCAAAGTTCCATTTGACCCGCTCGGCGGCTGACTGAAGGATTCAGCGGCGGACCGGTCGCGGGACTTTCGCTGGCCGCAGTACTTTCACCGGCCGGGAGCGTTTCGCCCGCCGCGGGCCTTGCGCGCGCCGCGGGACATTCGCTGCCTGGGGCACTTGCTGAGTGATGCAATGGATATTGCCCCCGCCCAGCAAAATCTCGCGGGTGGCGACACCGATGATCTTGCGCGTCGGAAACAGGCGCTTGAGCGTGCGCATGGCCGCGGAATCCCAGCGTTTGTCGTACAGCGGCATGACGACGCATTTGTTGGCGACGTAGAAATTGATATACGAGGCCGGCAAGCGGTCGCCCGCCTGCCGCGGCCGACTGCCCGCGCGCGCATCTATTCCGGCCGCCTCGGCGGCGGTCATGTAAAGAGGCCCCGGCTGATGAATTTTGTGGATGGTGAGCTGCCGCCCGTGTGCATCGCGCGCATGCCGCAGACGCTGGTATGCATCATGCGAAATCTCGTACTGCGGGTCCTTGCGGTCTTCGGTCCACGTCAACGCCACGTGTCCGGGAGCGGTGAAACACGCGAGTTCGTCGATATGACCGCCGGTTTCGTCGAGATACACTCCCTTCTCCAGCCAAATAACCGTCGTCAGGCCGAGATAGCGCCGCAGCATGGTCTCGACGTCGGCCCGCGCAACCTCGCCGTTGCGATTCGGGTTGAGCAAGCATTCCTCGGTCGTCAAGCAGCTACCCTGACCGTCGACGTGAATCGCGCCGCCTTCCAGCACGAATGACGTTCGGTAGCGCTCGGCGCCCTCGATTTCCAGCACCTTTTGCGCGACTTCGTCATCGCGATCCCAGGGGAAATACAGACCGCCCTTGAGGCCGCCCCATGCATTGAACGTCCAGTCGACGCCGCGGCGCCGACCGTTGGCGTCGACCACGAACGTCGGTCCGCAATCTCGGATCCACGCGTCGTTGCTGCTGATTTCGACCACACGTATCTCGGGCGGCAGGCGCGCACGCGCGTTTTGGAACTGTTGCGCGGAAGCGCCGACCGTGACCGGCTCGCCCTGCGCAATCGCCGCCGCGACCGCGGCGAAAGCAGCTTGGGCCGGCTTCGCACCCTCACGCCAGTTATCCGGTCGCTCGGGCCAAAGCATCCAGCAACCCGAATGCCGTTCGTATTCCGCGGGCATTCGAAAGCCGTCGTTCGTGGGGGTGGTTGTCAGTATGCGCAATGCGAGCCTCCTCGCCCATGCTAGCATTGCGGTTGCGCACATAGGAGTGAACGAATGTCTGAGGTGATGCCGGTCCGGATGCAGGTCCCCGTCGAGGGCGAGAAAATTACCATCGCGAACGGCAAGTTGCGCGTGCCTGACCAACCGATCATTCCTTACATCGAGGGCGATGGCACGGGCCGCGATATCTGGCGCGCGAGCGTACGGGTGTTCGATGCGGCCGTGCAAAAAGCCTACGGCGGTAAGCGCAAGATTCATTGGATGGAAATTTTCGCGGGCGAGAAAGCCAACAAGGCTTACAACAGCTGGCTCCCCGATGAGACCGTGACCGCCTGCCGCGACTATTTGGTGTCCATCAAGGGCCCGTTGACCACGCCTGTCGGCGGCGGCATCCGCTCGCTCAACGTGGCGCTCCGGCAATTGCTCGATTTATACGTATGCCTGAGGCCGGTGCGCTGGTTCAAAGGCGTGCCTTCGCCCGTCAAGACCCCTGAGAAGGTCGACATGGCTATTTTTCGCGAAAATACCGAAGACATCTATGCCGGCATCGAATTCGAGGCGGGCACTGCGGATTGCCTGAAATTCCTGGATTTATTCAAGCAAAATTTTCCCAAGCAATTCGCGAAGATTCGTTTTCCGGAGAGTTCGGGCATCGGTCTCAAGCCGGCCTCCAAAGAAGGCACCGACCGGCTGTTCCGTTCAGCCGTCGAGTATGCGATCGCCAACAAGCGCAAGAGCGTGACGATCGTGCACAAGGGCAACATCATGAAATTCACCGAGGGTGCATTTCGCAATTGGTGCTATCAATTGGCCGAGCGTGAATTTCCCGATCATGTGTTCACCTGGGAGCAATGGGAACGCATCAAAGCGGCGCAGGGCGAAAAAGCCGCCAATGAGCAAATGGAAGCCGCCAAGAAGTCGGGCAAGGTCATCATCAAAGATGCCATTGCCGACATCACCTTGCAGCAGATATTGACCCGACCCGACGAATTCGACGTGATCGCCACCATGAATCTCAACGGCGATTACATTTCGGATGCGCTGGCCGCCCAGGTGGGCGGCATCGGCATCGCACCGGGCGGCAACGTCAATTACCTGACGGGCCACGCCGTGTTCGAGGCCACGCATGGTACGGCACCCAAGTATGCCGATCTCGATAAGGTCAATCCGGGCTCCGTGATTTTATCGGGCGAGATGATGCTTCGCTACATGGGCTGGCTCGAGGCCGCCGATGCCATCATCGGCGCGATGGATAAAACCATCGCGCAGAAAACCGTGACCTACGATTTTGCGCGCTTGATGTCCGGCGCCACCGAAGTCAAATGCAGCGAGTTCGGCGACCTCTTGATCCGCAATTTGTAGCGAGACCCGCGCGAGGCGGTACACCGCGCGGCGGCGGCGCGATCTTCAACCCGCCGCGCGGGCGAGTTTCAAATGCCCGGCCTGGGGGACGGCGAGCTGCTTCAGGACATCGAATGCGGCGATCCGATACGCCTCGGTCATGGTGGGAAAATTGAAGATCTGCTCGACGAAAAAGTCCGCGGTCGCCGACGTCGCGATTGCGGCTTGACCCAAATGCACGAGTTCGGTGGCCCCGTCGCCGATCACTTGAACACCGAGTACCCGCGCCGTGCCGCGCTCGCAGATCAACGCCAGGAACCCGGTTGCCGCTCCCATGATGTGCGCTCTCGCGACTTCTGCGAAGTCGGCCCGCCCGACGACCACGTCGATCTTTTTCGCGGCTGCTTCGGTCTGCGACAGGCCGACACACGCGATTTCCGGAATGGTGTACACACCGGTGGGCACCAAGCTGGTGGCCGAGGGCGGCGGTAGCCCGAACGCGGCAAGCGCAGCGCGCCGGCCTTGATCCGCGGCTGCACAGGCCAGGGCCGGCGGCCCGATCGCATCGCCCGCTGCGTAAATACCGGGAATGTTCGTCTCGAAGCGCTCGTTCACCTGCACGTGTCCGCGCGAATTGATGCCCAACTGGAGTTTATCCAGACCGATGCCATCCAGATTGGCGACGCGGCCGAACGCCGCAAACACGATATCCGACTTCAAGACGGCGCCGCCTTTCAGTGAGACTTCGACCTGTGAGAATCCATCGAATCGCGCCGCTTCGGCTTCCGCGCCGCCGCGATACTGGCCGCCCATCGCGCGCAATGCCTGCAAGAATCCCGTCCGCAGCGGCGGATCCAGAAATCCCAGCGGTTCGGCCGCCTTGTCGACCATCGTGACCGCGCACCCCAATGCGGCGAATATCGATGCATACTCGCAGGCGATGACGCCGCTGCCGAGCACGATCAATGTTGTCGGCAAATACGGCAGACTCAAGATCGAGTCGCTGTCGAGCACGTGTTCATGATCGACTTCGATGCTGCTGACGTGGCGCGGTCTGGAACCGGTGGCGAGAATGATGCGAGGCGCGTGCAACACGCTGCGCGTTCCATCCAACCGCTGCACTTCGATGCGATTGCCGCCGAGCAGTACCCCTCTACCGCGCACCAGTTCGATTTGATTGCGGGCGACCTGTGCGTGCAGGTAGCGGTCTTGGGCAGCGATGATGGTATCGACGCCTTGCAGCAATGCTGAAAGCGGCGCATTGCCACGCAGTTCTACCGCGAGCGATGTGGCGTCGCCCTGCATGCGTCGATAGCGCAGCGCCTGCTCGCGCAAGGCTTTGCTGGGAATGGTGCCGGTGAGCAGACACGAGCCCCCGATCTGGGGCTCGCGTTCGATGATGGCCGCATGAAAACCCGCTTTGGCCGCCTGAACCGCGGCCTTCTGACCCGCAGGGCCCGAACCCAGGCAAATCAAGTCGAAATCGGCCGGCGGCTGCATGCTCATAGGCCTGCGAGACTTCGTACATGATCGCACTTCGCCAGCATGCTTCTGCGATCATCGGGGAATATCCCCAGTTGCTCGAACACCGGGCTTTCGAACACGATTTCTTCGTTCACCAATTGCGGATACATGGTATGAGTCGCCAATAGATGGGCCGCGTTGACGGTGCCCGCGAGATCGGCATGGGATGAGGTGAGGTAGTTGCGCCAGTCGCTCGCACCATCCTGGACGTCGCCCGGCAGGCTCCAGGTGCTCATGAGGAGCCGGCCCAATGCAGGTTCGAATTCGACCACCAGTTCGGCGAAGGAACGCGCATCCATCACGGTGCGCTGCTCCGCTTCGAAACGCGACAAGATTTTCAGTGACAGTGCCGCACCCGTCCGATGCATCAGCGCTGCCAGAAAGGCGCTTTCGACATGCTTGCGCCGCTCGCGCGCAATCTCCTTCGCCCAGAGGCCCGCAAGCCATGCCTCGCGCCACAATTCTTCGGACTCGGGTTCATGCCCCGGTGCGACGAACACCTCGCCGTGCAGCATCACCGCCATGGCGATATTGCGAACTTCGGCCACCCCGAGCCAAGACACGGCTTGCCGGAGCGAAACCACCGCGGCCCGTGGCCGCAATGCCGGGGAGTTCGCGACGCGCATCACCTCGCCCGCCAATGCCGGATCGGACTCGATCAGGCGTGCCAGCTGGGCGGAATCCACCACTTCCTTCGCGGTGAGTTCGGCAAGCTGCGCGCAGACACGCGGCAGAGGCGCGATGTTTTGCGGGCAAGCCAAAGCTTGCTGCATGTACTCCCGCGCTGCCTGGGTGTGAAGCGATGACAGAACTACTGGTTCGAGATTCACACCACACCCCTGACAACGCCCGTGCCGACATCATTAGATCGGCATGCGACGGCGATGCTTGAGGATAATTCGCATTATGTAATACGGAATTGGCGTCACCCCGGAGGTATGGTTAAAGGAACGCCTTATCCAGTGCCTGCGCCAAATCGGCAATGAGATCGGAAGCGTCTTCGACGCCTATGGACAGGCGCACCGTGCCGCGGCCGATGAGCGCGGCGTCGCGTTGCTCCGCCGTGTATTCCTGCCCCCCCAACAATTGCGGCGGCATCACCAACGACTCGGTCGACCCCACGCTCGAGGTGATGGAAAAGAATTCCAAGGCCTCGGCGAAGCGGTTGCCCACGTCCCACCCCCCATCGAGGTCGAAACTCACCACGCTGCCGAAGTCGCTCATCTGGCGTTTCGCCAGCAGATGCTGCGGATGGCTCTCGAGACCCGGATAAAACACGCGCTTGACGCGCGCGTGATCGTGCAAGAACCGGCTCACGGCAAGGGCGTTCGCGCACTGGCGCTCATAGCGTAAAAAATACGTGCGCATACCTCGTTGAATCAAGAAGGCGGCGTGCGGGTCGAGCGTCGGGCCCATGGAGACCACATCCTTGCGCATGGCAGCGATCAGCTCGCTGTTCGCGATGATGGCGCCGCCCATGACATCACCGTGGCCCGAGGCGAACTTGGTCAAGCTGTGCAGGAAGACATCGATGTCGTAGCCGCCATGGTTATGGAAGCCGGCAAAGGTGTTGTCCATGACGGTGAGGCATTTCGCGTGCCGCGCATGGCCGGTCAGATGTTCCAAGTCCGCGATTTTGGTCACGGGATTGGTAGGACTCTCGAACACCACCAAGCGTGTCGGTGTTTCGCGCAGCACGCGTTCGATGCCGGCCAGGTCCTCCACCGACAACAGGGTGTGGGTCACCCCATATTTGGCCAGGAGATGCTGCACGATGTAGCGCGTCGGCCCATAGGATTCGATGAACGCCAACACGTGATCGCCCTGTCGGCAAAGCGATAACAGGCTGGCGGCAAGGGTGGCCACCCCTGAACCCACCAGGAGACAAGCCTCCCGCCCCTGCATCTGGGCGAGAGTGAGTTCCAACTGCCTCAAGGTGGGATTCGAGTTGCGCGAATAAAAAAATCCCTCGCGCTCGCCGCGCAGAGTGCGCAAGGTCTCGGCCGAATTGTCGAACGAAAACTTGACCGACTGGTAGATGGGTGCCACCAGCGGACGATTATCGGCGGGCACCTCGACTTCCGGCGGATGGTTTACAAAGGTGTTGTTTTTCATGCTGGCCACCATAATCGAGCCGCACGCCCATTGAAAGCGTCCGGCCGACGCGGTACGCGATTTCGGCGATAATGACGTGTATTGTACTCTGACCACCACGGAGCGCCGCCAACGGCATGGATCGCGAACACGTCAGCATCAGGGGCGCGACCGGCGTCGATTTGGAAGTGCCCATCGCCGGACCCGGGAGCCGCAGCTACGCCTTCGTGATCGACTGGCATATTCGTGTGCTCGTCGCATTGGCGTGGTTGGCAGCCGCCATGCTCATCGTCAATGGCGGACTGGCCTGGCGCCCCGTCTCCGGAAAATCCGGCGCGGCCTGGGCGTTTCTGGTGGTGCTGCCGGCAATCGCCATCTACGTTTTGTATCATCCGGTGTTGGAGATTTTCATGCGCGGGCAAACCCCGGGTAAGCGCATGGCGGGAGTGCGCATCGTCACCCGCGACGGCGGGATTCCGGGCATGGGTGCCATCTTGATTCGAAATGTATTTCGCCTGATCGATTCCCTTCCCGCCTTTTATGTGGTGGGCCTGGTCACGACATTCATATCGGCGCAGCGCCTGCGCATCGGCGATATGGCGGCCGGCACCTTGCTGGTCACCGACGAGCACCCGACCGCGAAGATCTTCGATGGGGTTGGCGCCGTGGATGCTCACGCCGACGCTGACCTCATCACCACGGATCTTGCCGCCCAGATACTCGAACGCTGGCCGACGCTGGCAGTCGAGAAGCGCGCCACCATCGCGCGGTCGCTGTTGACCAGAAGCGGCGGCGCCGACGGCGCGGATCGCCTGCCGCGTAGCGACGAAGAACTCAAAGCGGCGCTCATGTCACTCGCTCGGGGCTCGAACGCGACATGACCGGCAGTCGAGCGACGAACGCCTGGATCAACTCACGCGCGCCCGCGTGGCGGACGCTTGCGGAAACCATCGCGAGACTTCAGCGGCAAACCACTGCGTCCCTGGATGAGGCCATGGCCGTCGTGGACGCCTATGGCAATTTGGCCCGCGACCTGGCCGGAGCGCGCCGCCTAGCCCCCGGTACTCGCGTCGCACTCGGCCTGGAAGCGCTGTACATGCAGTTGCACGCCGTGCTTCATCGCAGCCCGCGCGGCGGGTTGAGTGCGGCCATCGCGCTGCTGCGCGATGAGGTACCCGCGATCACGCGCGAATTGGCTCCGCGCATACTCTGGATGGTGGGCTTGATGGCGGCCAGCGCCGGTGCCGGCTGGTGGCTGATCACCACATTCCCCGCCTTGATCAGTCTCATCGCCAGCGAGGAAATGATAGAGCACGTCGAGACCGGTTCACTCTGGACCGACGGGATCATCAACATCACCCCGTCTGCCGTTCTGTCGGTTCATATTCTCTCGAATAACATCGTGGTAAGCCTCTTTGCCGTATGCGCGGGGCTTCTATTCGGACTAGGTACTTTTTACTTGATTGGTCTCAACGGCTTGATGCTCGGTGCATTGTTTGCATTCGTCAATCAACACGGACTGGCATTGAAACTGTTCAGCTTCATCATCGCCCACGGGTTGGTGGAGTTGTCGGTGATCTGTATCGCCGGTGCCATCGGAATGGCGGTCGGCGATTCCCTCGTCCGCCCCACCCATGCCACGCGGCGCGAATCCTTTCAGCACTGTGTAATGCGGGTAGCTCCCTTGCTGGCCGTGTGCGCCATCCTCCTCATCGGCAGCGGCTTCATAGAGGGGTTCGTCTCGCCCGATCCCACCTTCCCGCTGCTGAGCCGGGTGACCATCGGCGTTTCTTACTGGGTTCTGATGTTTCTCGCGCTCGGCGGCTGGGCTTTCAAGGCCGACGTCGCCACACCTGCGGCCCAAGCGTCGCTACATCCGTGACCCGTACGTCGCTACACCCCGGGCCACACGTCGCCACCCGCAACCCATGCTGCGCTACACGCGCCGCTGCCGGCGAAACGTAGAATAGGCATCGAAGACGGCGCGTTCGAGATGATCGGGTTTGGCAACCAGCGCAGGTGCTCCCAGGGCACGCAACGCCCGTACTTTTCGTTCCAAACCGATGCAGTACTCCTGTGCCGCCAGCGCCCGATAGGGATCCAACCATCGGCGCGCGGACGCGCGAGCCAGTGTTTCCGCTGCCACGCTCGACAATCCCGCGACGAACGGCAAGTGCTGCGGCAGTAGCAACCGAACGGCTCCGGCCAATTGACCGGCCACCGTTGCGTCGTCCATGTCGGTGAGCAGCACCACCAAGCTGCGATGGCGAACCAGCGTTCTCGCGCGCAGCGCGGCATGCAAGGGATTCGATTCGGTTTTCTCCACCCGCGCGGCGCTCAGGCATTCGCGAATTCGGACGACGGCGGGAGCGCCGCGAGCCGGCGCCAGCTCGAGCAGCGGCCGGTCGGCAAAGATGATGAGTCCTACCGAATCGTCCAGCGACACGGCATGTTGAGCAAGCCGGGCGGCAGTATTGACGTAATGTCCAAACCGATCGAGTTCACCGGCGCGCAAGCCGCTGGCGCGCCCCGCGTCGATCAAGATGACGATCTCGAGGTGTTGATCCTCGGAAAAATCACGGCTGATCATCCGCTGCGCACGCGCGGTTGCCTTCCAATCGATGACCCGCGGCGAATCGCCGGATTGGTAGGGCCGCAGTTGCAGCAGTTCCGCACCCCCGCCGAGCCGCGGTCCGCCGCGAGCACCGATGGCCCCCGTGCCGGCGGCCTTCGGCCCATTTCCCATCAAATCAGGCACCACCCGAACGGCGCAATCATCTCGCAAATCTTGCGGCCACCACGCAAGACTCAGGACTCCCCTCACTCGGATGCGCATGGGGGGCCAGGCGTGAACGCCCAAGCGACGCGGGACGAACTGAAGCTCCGCTGACGCGCTCCCGGCCGCTGGAACGGACACAGCGCGAATCGCGCCGTCCCGCGAAAAGTCGGCGGGCGCGCAGGGCGCAATCTCCAAAGTCACGGTGCGGTCGAGCGCATGCCGGAATTCGAACCTCAACGATCCGGGTCGGCCCAGAAACCAGCGTGCGGGCGCCAGTATGTGCAAGTTGACGTGAGCGCGCGCGGTGACGATGGACTCGTACGCCAGCCCGAGCAACAGCAGCGCCCCCGGCAATCCCCACATGCTGGACAGCAGGGGATTGGGGTTCCAGTTGCCGAGGATGGCAATCAGCACGGTGAGAGTGGCCAGAAAAATGCTGGCCGGCCGCAGGCTCAAAGAACGCTCCCGTACTCGTTCATCGTGGGGCGCGCACCTGGTTCATCGTGGGGCGGACGCCTGGTTCATCGCGGGACCGGCACCTGTTCGAGCAAACGCTGCGCCACCGTTTGTTCGGTTACCCCTTCCAGCAAAGCTTCGGAGGCGAGCACCAAGCGATGTGCAACCACCAGCGGAAACATATCCTTCACGTCATCGGGTGACACGAAATCGGCCCCGCGGAGCGCCGCTGCAATGCGCGCCGCACGCAGCAGCGCGAGTGCACCCCGGGTAGAGAGGCCGAGACTGAGATGCGGATGTTCGCGTGATGCTTTCGCGAGCCCGAGCACGTATCCCGGCAACTCCGGCGCCACATGCAGCATATCCGCCGCCGATCTCACCGCCGCCAACATGTCGCGGCTGATGACGTCGACGCCATCCGGCGCGGCCGCCGGCTCGACTTTCCCATAGCGAGCCAGGATGGATTGCTCGTCGTCGGCCGATGGGTAGGTCACATCGATGCGCAACATGAATCGGTCGAGTTGCGACTCTGGAAGAGGATACGTGCCCTCGAACTCCCGGGGATTTTGCGTGGCGATCACTAGAAAGTCCGCCGGTAGTGGATAGTCGCTTCGGTCGATGGTCACGTGCCGCTCCTCCATGGCCTCGAGCAGCGCCGATTGCGTTTTTGGACCGGCGCGATTGATTTCGTCGACCAGCAGGACGTCGGCAAAGACCGGACCGGGACGGAACACGAATTCACCCTTCTCGGCGTCGAAAATATGGACTCCGGTAATGTCGGACGGCATCAAATCCGCCGTGCCTTGAATTCGCTTGAAGACCCCGCCCAATGTTCGTGCAAGCGTTTTGCTCAGCAGAGTCTTACCAAGTCCCGGGGGACCCTGAAGCAGCACATGGCCGCGCGCAATGACCGCGATGGTGAGTGCGCGAATCACCGCTTGCAACCCGACCACGGATTTCCCGAGCGTTTCTTGGAGGCGATGTTCCATGGCTTGCGAGGCAGTGGTCATGCGAGAGTTCCTGTCAGACGAGAAAGAATGTTGTGTAGCCGAACCAGGTCGATGGACTTGCCCGTTTGCGTTCTTGCATACAGGCGCTGCAGTTCGGCGAGGCTCGACGCCTCGACACGCGCGTTCGTTGCGAACCATTCCCACACGGGCGTGCCGTCCTCGCGCAAATCGAGGTTGCGGCGGACGGTGTTGAAAAAATTCTTGAAGAGCTGGCTACCGGCCGCGGCCGGCGTCAGCACCGACGCAAAAAACCCACCGGTTACGCCGATAAAAGTGGTGATGTCCGCGGGATTCCACACGTCCATGCCGGGCCGCATGCGCTGCGTACCCAGAACGAACAGCAGCCACAGCACCAGTATCCAGAGGAGGGTCCGATGCAACCGGGGATCATGGAAAAAGGCTTTTGCATCGGTGTAGGACACTGCGCCCTGGTGGTCATCGTCGAATATCACGGCGCCGGTACGGTCACGCGACCGCGCAACGATGTTCGACAATAGCCGGGCATTGTCCTTCTCGGCGATGGCCCCGTTGCTGAAGGGACTGGCGAAAGCGAAAACGAGGATCTGGCCGTCGCCCCAGGACTTTAGCCAAACCGCCGGCTCAGCGCTTTTCGCCCCGCTCTCAGCGCGGCCCTCAGCCCCTTTCCCCCCACCCTCGCCCTTCGTCCCGCCCTCAGCGCCCGTCGTCCCACCCTCAGCGCCCTTCGTCGCACCCTCAGCGCCCGTCGTCGCGCCCTCAGCGCCCGTCGTCGCGCCCTCGTCACCTTTCCCCTCACCCTCGGCTCCCTTCGCTTCGACCGTCGCGGACCCACGATGTCCGATCTCGAGCGCCGGCGACGCATCCATCGGATCTGCGCTCCAACGCGACGCAGGAAATTCCGATGTCGCGAGTATGGAATGCACGCCGTCGAACAGCGGGTGTGAACTGGGGGTGATGGTGAAGCGCTGAGGTTCGAGCAGTCGTTGCACCGCCTTCATCGCCCATTCTCGCTTGGACGCGCCGGGGCTTGCCGAGGTCGCGTTCTTGCGCTTCGCAGAGGTGCTCGTGCTGTCCGGCGCCGCGTCGTTGCGCTCCGGCGCCGCGCCCGGGTGATCCGCCTCCTGGGGAGCCGCTTCGAATTTGAGTCGCGTCATGCGGCCGAGGGTACGCAGAAAACCCGAGTTGGGGACCACTGCCCAGCGCGGCGTGTCATCCAAGGCGGCCATGACCACGAGCGTGTTGCCCCGGCCGATCCACGCGTCCAAATCGCCGAGCTCGGCGACGCGCGCCGGCAAATGATGCGGCAGTGTGGTGATCAGTACATTACCGCGCGACGGAAACAAGGCGGGCTCAGCGGACAACCGCGTATACGGTTCGTGCAACGCGGACACCGGAATATTTTGCGCTCGCAACCAACGCCAAATCGCTTGGTAGCCGTCGTCGCCGCTTTCGGTGCTCAACGGCAGCGCCACGCTTTGCGGATCCGGCGGTTTTGGGACGAAGAAAACATAGAACAGCGCGAATGCACCGACGGCGAGCATCAGCGTCACCAGCCTGTCCTTCAATCTGCCGCGCTCGCATGTTCGATCTGGACCAGTAATTCACGGCCATCGTTGACGATGCCCTCGACGCCGTCCATCGAGCCGGGTCTGGGACCATAGAGCAGCCCTTCCGCGAGCCCCGCGACGCGCGCAAATCGCTCGCGCTGGGTAGGGTCGTCGAGGACGGCACGGCGGACGAGTTCACGATGGGTCAGATGGCGATCCGCCCGTAAACGACCCTTGCGCAACAAACCGCTGACGAGCAAGCGCAGCAAGATGGCGGGCTTCTCCGTCAAAGGCGCGGTGTCGAGCATCGCCTCCGGTCGCGGCGTGTCCGAGCCGGGATCGTCCCCGTACCGTTGCGCCGGCGACCGCTTTCGAACAAACACCCCCGCGGCCCTCAGCTCGATGATGACGAACGCCACCGCAAGCACCACCACGCCCAGCAATAGCCCATAGACCACGACGGTCATGACGCCGGCCGCCGTCGCAATCTTGTCCAACAAGCGGTCCAACCAGGATAATGAGCGCCCACCGTCACGGTCGAGCAGCGCTCGCAGCCACGATTTAATGGCGTCCCACCAGGAATGAGTGCGCGGCGCGCGCTCGCGAACCAGGCCGTCGACGATGCCCCGCACGGGCGCAATATCGGGCCCAGTGCCCGGTAATCGCGGCTGGTAGCGCTCGGCTAGGCCCGCCAGGTCACGCAAACCGCTCGACGTCAGCCGGCTCTGCCAGACGTCGCCCAGCGCTTCTGCGTAACCAAGTTCCTGTAGGGCGGCCTGAAGATCGGGACACTGCTGCCGCAGAGCTTCGAGCCCTACGGTCCCGGGCGCGACCCGAGCTGCGCATTCGCGCAGCGTGTCCACCGGCGACGCACTGAGGTTGCAGGTGACGAATTGGGCGCCCAGAGCAAAGCTTGAGCAGAGCAGAAATCGCATCGAATCATTGCGCGGCAAGCGCGTCGACGCGTGCCGCCAGGTCCCCGCCCTCGTGGCGCAGTTTCAAGTCGTAGTACATGGCCAGTAAAAAGCACGGCAGCAACGGCAACAGGAACACGTTCAAGACGGCATTGATGAGGTGCTGGCAAACTACTGCGGCGACGCTGCCGAACCCGAACACGGCCGTCGTCACTCCGTTGGCCACGCCGGCCATGACGCTCAACACGATGACGATGATGATGGCCACCGTGATGATGGTTGCCGAACGCCACCAATATCCTTTGATGAGGCGGCGGCTGTCGCCGAAGGCTTGCGGTATGCCGGAGCGTTCGACGATGACGGCAACGAACGCCAATTGATAGATGCCCCAGAGATAGACTCCCGGGATCACCAGAAACATCAACCCGATCGAGATCATCAGCCCGAACAATATGCTGACCGCCAACATGCGGGGCAACAGGTTCACCCCCGCGCTCAGCGCCTCGCCCCAAGCCGCCTGTCCGCGCGCCGCGAAGCCGGCGAGCGCGGTAATCAGCGCGCCCTGAACCACCAGGTAAGCCAGCAAGATCAGCGCATACGTGAGCCAGTAACTCGGCGCTTTCATCATGGCGAAAATGGCCATGGGCCCACCGGTCACCGACCGGGCGAGCTGCATACCCAAGAAAATGCCTGGAACGGCCATCACCACTGACGCTGTCAGCGTCAGCGGCCAGATGCTGGAAAAGGAATGTCGATAAAGACTGATGGCATCATCGAGCACGCCACCGATGGAGCGCGGGGCGGAAGGTCGGACATACATTGAAGATTCCTCCTGAACCGTCTTGGCCTCAATCCGTTCAAACCCGGTGCCGATTGTGGGGGCAGTGGCCGACCGAACACAAGGGCCGGCCCGCCTCCAGGTCGCACACCGACCGAAAGATACAGGTAAACTCGTGGGAATATGAACGCCGTTGCCGAATTTCCCCAGTCTCTTTCCGTGCATCCTGCCGATGCGGGCCCAGAAACGCGTTTGCGCGAGATACCCTATAACTACACGTCCCTGGCCGATCGCGAAATCGTCATCCGCCTGTTGGGAACCGCGGCTTGGGAGTTGCTCGACGATTTGCGCAGCGAGCGGCGCACCGGGCGATCGGCCCGCATGCTGTACGAGGTTCTGGGAGACATCTGGGTCGTCGAGCGCAATCCTTTTCTGCAAGACGACCTGCTGGACAACCCGAAACGGCGCCGGCAACTCATCGAGGCCCTGCATCACCGGCTGCGCGAAGTGGGCAAGCGGCGCGATCCGGCCGACGCCATTCGCGACGGCAAAGTGGTGCAATTGCTGGCCGCCGCGGGCGAAGCCGTGCAGCGCTTCGAGACGCACTTCACCGAACTTACGACAATGCGCAAACGCGCGCGCCGTCTACTCATCAAGCACACGCGCGAAGATAACATCCGCTTCGACGCCTACACGCGGGTCACGCACGTCACCGATGCCACCGACTGGCGCGTGGAGTTGCCGTTCCTGGTTCTGGCGCCGGACTCGGAAGCCGAAATTCCGTATCTCGTGCGCGCTTGCATCGAGCTGGGTCTCACCATCATCCCGCGCGGCGGCGGTACCGGCTATACCGGCGGCGCCGTGCCGCTCACCCCGTGGTCGGCGGTGGTCAACACCGAGAAACTCGAGACCCTCGGCGCGGTTGAAATGACGAAATTGCGCGATGGCACGCCGGAGACCGGCCGGACCACCGCGACCATATTCTCGGCGGCAGGCGTGGTCACCAAGCGCATCACGGAGGCTGCGGAGCGCGCCGGCTTCGTCTTCGCCGTGGATCCCACGTCCGCGGATGCTTCCTGCGTGGGCGGCAACATCGCCATGAACGCGGGCGGCAAGAAAGCCGTGTTGTGGGGAACTGCGGTCGACAACCTCGCATGGTGGCGCATGGTCGACCCGGACGGGAACTGGCTCGAGGTGACTCGCCTCAACCACAATTTGGGCAAGATCCATGACGTGCCGGTCGCCAGTTTCGAATTGGTCTGGAAAGACGGCAGCGTTCATCCGGACCAGGCCAAGACCTTGCGTAGCGAGCGCTTGAACATCGAGGGAGCGAGGTTTCGTAAGGCGGGGCTCGGCAAGGATGTCACCGATAAGTTCCTGGGAGGACTACCGGGCGTGCAGAAAGAAGGCTGCGATGGCCTCATCACGGCGGCGCGCTGGGTGCTGCACCGCATGCCGAAGCACATTCGAACGGTGTGCCTGGAATTCTTCGGTCAAGCACGCGACGCCATACCCAGCATCGTCGAAATCCAGCGCTTCCTGGAACCCAACGGCAAGGCACGCGGCGCCATCTTGGCGGGTCTCGAGCATTTGGACGAACGCTATTTGCGAGCCGTTGGTTACAGCACCAAGTCGAAGCGCGGTGCACTGCCGAAAATGGTGCTGTTGGGCGATATCGTCGGCGAGGACGACGCCGTTGTCGCCGCGGCAACCTCGGAAGTCGTGCGGCTCGCCAATGCACGGTCCGGCGAAGGCTTCATCGCCGTCAGCGTCGTAGCCCGAGCTCAATTCTGGCGCGACCGATCAAAAACCGCCGCCATCGCCAAGCACACCAACGCCTTCAAGATCAACGAGGACGTGGTGATCCCCCTCGGATCCCTGGGCGAATATACGGACGCCATCGAACGCATCAACATAGAGCTGTCGATCGGCAACAAGCTCGAACTGGCGGACGCGCTGGCGCGATATTTTTCGGACGCGGCGACGCCCAGCGTTGTCGAGAATGGCGACGTCGATCGCCGGGCGGCGGCGCGCGAGCTGGTCGAGCGCGTGCGCGCGCGTTGGCAGTACTTGCTCGAGTCGATGGACGTGCCGGTGCATACCGTTCGCGCATTTCTGGGTCCGCTGGGCATCCGCGAGCCGGAGAATTCCTCCGGCACGCTGTTCGATCGATTGCAGGATCGCAGTATTCGAGTCAGTTGGAAGACGGAACTTCGCGCCGAGCTGGCGCGCATTTTCGGCGGCGCCGCCTTCGCGCCGGTGCTGAGCGACTGCGACAAGGTGCATCAAGAGATACTCCAGGGGCGCGTTTTCGTCGCCCTGCACATGCATGCGGGTGACGGCAATGTTCACACCAACATACCCGTGAATTCCGACAACTACGCCATGCTGCGGACCGCGAACCGGGCGGTGGCGCGCATCATGCGCATCGCCCGCAATTTGAACGGCGTGATTTCTGGTGAGCACGGTATCGGAATTACCAAGCTCGAATACCTGACGGAAGCGGAACTGGAGCCATTCCGGGCCTACAAGCGTCGAGTGGATCCCGACGGCCGCTTCAATAAGGACAAGCTCATGCCGGGCGCGGATCTGCGGCGCGCCTACACGCCGAGTTTCGGCCTGCTGGGCCATGAGTCCTTGATCATGCAGCAATCGGACATCAGCGTCATTTCAGATGCCATCAAGGACTGCCTGCGATGCGGTAAATGCAAGCCGGTTTGTGCAACCCATGTTCCGCGCGCGAATCTACTGTACTCGCCGCGCGACAAAATCCTGGCGACCTCGTTGCTGATCGAGGCTTTTCTGTACGAGGAACAAACACGCCGCGGCGTGTCGATCCAGCATTGGGACGAACTGTCGGATGTAGCCGACCACTGCACGGTGTGTCACAAATGTCTGAATCCCTGCCCCGTCGACATCGATTTCGGCGACGTGTCCATGGCCATGCGCGACCTCCTGCGCCGCATGGGCAAAAAGCGCTTCAATCCAGGCACCGCCGCCTCCATGTTCTTCTTGAACGCCACCAACCCGCAGACCATCAAGATGGCGCGCAAGGTGATGATCGACTGGGGTTATAAGGCACAGCGCCTCGCCAATCGAGCACTCAACACTCTCGCCAAGGCGCAGACCAAGCTGCCTCCGGCGACCACCGGAAAACCGCCGATCAAGGAACAGGTCATTCATTTCGTCAACAAGCGCATGCCGGGCGGATTGCCGAAGCGAACCGCGCGCGCGCTGCTGGACATCGAGGACCGCAACTACGTACCCATCATTCGCGATCCTCTGGGCACCACCAGCGAGTCCGAGGCGGTTTTCTATTTTCCGGGCTGCGGCTCCGAGCGTTTATTCTCGGAGGTGGGTCTCGCGACGCAGGCCATGTTGTGGCATGTGGGCGTGCAAACCGTATTGCCGCCGGGCTATTTGTGTTGCGGCTATCCGCAACGGGGTGCCGGTGAATTCGACAAGGCCGAGAAGATCATCACGGATAATCGAGTGCTCTTCCATCGCGTGGCCAACACCCTGAACTACCTCGACATCAAGACCATCGTCGTGAGTTGCGGCACCTGTTTCGATCAATTGCAGGGTTACGAGTTCGACAAGATTTTCCCAGGATCCAAAATCATGGACATTCACGAGTTCTTGATGGAGAAAGGCGTCCAACTCGAGAATGTAACCGGCGTGCGCTACCTGTATCACGATCCCTGCCACTCCCCCATGAAAAAGCACGATGCGCTCAACGTAGTCAACACGCTCATGAACAGCGCGCAGAACGGCGTCATCGAAAAGAACGATCGCTGCTGCGGCGAGTCGGGTACCCTCGCCATCTCGCGGCCGGACATCTCCACACAGGTACGCTTCCGCAAGGAAGAGGAAATCCGCAAGGGCGCCGCTCAGATTCGTGACGATGGACATCGAGGGGAGGTGAAGGTGCTCACCTCCTGCCCTTCGTGCCTGCAAGGGTTGAAGCGCTACAATGATGATGCCGAACTCGATGCGGATTACATCGTGGTCGAGATCGCGAAGCATTTACTCGGCTCCGACTGGCTGCCAAAGTACGTGCGGCGGGCAAACGAGGGCGGTATAGAGCGGGTACTCGTGTAGGTTGAGCTTGAACGACTACCGCACCAGCGCCGTGCTGCCGTTCATCGTCGCGGCCACCTTCTGCATGGAATACCTGGATACGACCATTATTGCGACAGCCCTGCCGCAAATGGCGCGATCGTTTTCAGTGGGGCCGAACGAAGTAAGTCTCGGTATGACGACCTACATGCTGACGCTTGCGGTCTTCATCCCCATCAGCGGTTGGATCGCCGATCGTTTTGGATCGCGCACCGTATTTGGCAGCGCGCTGGTGATTTTCACCATTGCATCCGTGCTGTGCGGGTATTCGACGGGAATCGCTTCCTTCACCGCGGCACGCGTCCTGCAGGGAATGGGTGGCGCCATGATGGTGCCCGTCGGGCGAATGATCGTGGTGCGCAATACCGAAAAGAGCCGGCTGATGCAGGCGATTTCCACCCTCACCTGGCCTGCCATCGTGGCTCCCGTGGTCGGACCGACAGTGGGCGGATTCATCACGACTTATGCGTCGTGGCACTGGATTTTCTTTTTGAATGTACCGTTCGGCATCCTGGCGCTGATCGCGATAGCGAAATGGGTCCCCAACCAGCGCGACGCCGAACGGCGGCCGCTCGACCTGCGCGGATTCCTGCTGAGCGGCGCCGCCCTCATTTTGCTGCTCTACGGGACTGAACTGGCGAGCCGCCGGGACGCCAGCATGGGGCAGGCGGCCGGTTTCATGCTGGCGGGTGCCTTGGTGGGCGCCATTACCATATGGCATTTCCGAACCGTTCGCAGCCCACTCCTCGACCTGACCACACTACGCGTCCCAACGTATGCGGTTACCGTCCTATGGGGCTCGGCCACACGGATTGGCATCGAAGCGGTGCCGTATCTGGCGCCCCTGCTGTTCCAGATCGGCTTTGGGTTGTCGGCCTTCCATTCGGGCCTGTTGTTGCTTGCCACGGCCTGCGGCAATCTCGGTATGAAGCTGTTCACGACGCGAACTCTCCGGGAATTCGGCTTCCGAACGGTAGGCATCGTGAGCTGTGCGGTGGCGGCGGTTTTCGTCGTGGCTTTCGGATGGCTGTTCCCGTCGACGCCCCTGGTGGCCATGCTCATCGTACTGTTCGTTTACGGCCTGGCTCGATCCATGCAATTCACCACTTTGGCAACACTGGCATACGCCGACGTCGACGATCCCCAGAAGGGCTCGGCGAGCACGCTTTGGAGCGTCGCGCAGCAAATGGCCATCGCCATGGGGATCGCCTTCGGCGCCATGTGCCTGCGCATGGCCGCGTCGTTCAGCGGGACGGCGCCGGACCCATCCAGCCCCTTCGCGCTGGGCGACTTCCGCTGGGCGTTCGTCGCCGCGGGCCTCTTGATACTCATCTCGATGGTAGGCTACGCCCGTCTACCCCACGACGCCGGGAACGCAATCACGGCAAGGCGTTAGCCGCTCCCTCAGTCCGCCGGCGCGAGCGCGACGCCGCGCCAAACACGTTCGCGGCGCCGATCACATTCGCACCGCCAAACGCATTCGAGGCGCAGATCACGTTCGTGGCGCGACCACGTTGGCGGCGCGGGGCTACCATGTCATGATGACCATATGATGACAGTCAGCGTGATTTCCTGGTGGTATCTTCTTTGTGCGGTCGGCGCCTTCAATATTGTCGCGTGGTCGCTGTCCGCGGCGGCGCTGCGCCGCCGGGATGGGGTTATGTCGGCGGACGCCTACCGCATGCGTCGCCTCCAGCTGCTCTTGTCCGGCATCTACGTATTCGGTTGCGCTTTTCGGTCCGCGTTCCCCGTGTACGACGTCCCGCGCATCTGTCTGTTCAACCTCTGGTTATCCAGCGTCATCGTCGGCCGCTCGGTCGCGACGCTGGCGGAGTTGAGCTTTGTAGCCCAACTGGCATTGATGCTGAACGAAATGTCGCGCGCCACGCGCAGCGCCGTGGGCAGGGCCGCATCGCTGGCGGTGGTGCCCCTCATTGTGATCGCCGAAACCTGTTCTTGGTATTCGGTGCTGACCACGTCGAATCTCGGTCATGTCGCGGAAGAGTCGATTTGGGGGCTGTCCGTGGCACTGCTGGTCGCCGGCGTGGCGGCGATTTATCCGCATTGTTCCGCAAACCGGCGTCCCATCCTCATCGCCTGGTGCATCGCCGGCCTGGCCTACGTGGCATTCATGTTCTCCGTCGATGTCCCCATGTACTGGTCGCGTTGGAGCGCCGATGAAGCCAGCGGACGCCACTACATGAGCATCGGCCAGGGTCTGCTCGACGTCTCGGTGCGCCGGGTGGTCTCCTATCGCTGGGCGGACTGGAGAAGCGAGGTGGCCTGGATGTCGCTTTATTTCAGCGTGGCGGTGTGGGTCAGCATTTCGCTCATCCATGCGCCCGGCCCAAGACGCGGCTCATTCGACCGCGGTGGGATGCGATAGCACGGCCTGTCGCACCGCCTCGCGGTGTTCGGCACAGTGCCGTCGTCCCACCAGCGAAAATCCGATGCTCGGGTCGCAGATGCTGGCAACCAGCACGTCGCTGCCGCGAAACTCGACGGCGACACGCTCGCCCCCATCCAGCAGCGAAACAGAAGTCTCGGCGTCCAGATGCCGCGCCGGTTCTTCGCGCACGATGCGCCAGCCGGCGCGCCTCGCCGCTGATTGGACCGCCGCGAAGTTCGACGGCGCATCAGCCGTGGTGGCCACCCGCATGTATTGCAAGTCTCGCCGCTGCGCGCGCCAAAAGATCAGCCCGAGCCCGCCGGTCATCAAGAGTCCGAATACGCCGGCCGCCGTCACGGCCACCGCGTTCTGCATGCTGACCAGGAACGCCGAGGTCACGATCAGCACCAAGCATAATCCCGCGAGGTAAATACACACCGCGGTCGGTACGAAATACCGAGCCCGATCCACGCCCACGAGTTCCATGCGCTCCGAGGTCATGGGAGCACTGTACCGTCCCGGAAAAAAGCGAGACAGGAACCCACCGGCGATTGCGCGGCTCACGGCGTGCTGCGCGTCACGTTAATGTCACGTCGCCGTCATAGTGTGCGGGGGTCCCCCAATAAATAAGACAGGAACGCCCCGTGCTATCAAATCTCGGCATCGATATGCCTACCGCCATGTTGCTGTGCTTGGCCATTCTGCTCGCCCTGAGCTTCGAATTCGTCAACGGCTTTCATGATACGGCCAATGCGGTGGCGACGGTGATCTACACCCATTCGCTCAAGCCCACTCAGGCAGTGGTCTGGTCGGGCATGTGGAATCTCATCGGCGTCCTGACTTCCACCGGCGCCGTCGCCTTCGGCATCGTCGCGCTGCTGCCGGTGGAATTGGTCATCAACGTGGGCTCGGGTGCCGGCTTTGCCATGGTGTTCGCCCTGTTGATCTCGTCGATCGTCTGGAACCTCGGCACCTGGTACCTGGGACTGCCGGCCTCCAGTTCGCACACCTTGATCGGCTCCATCGTCGGCGTCGGGTTGATGAATTCCTTGATGAGTCCGGATAGCGCATTCGGCGATGGCGTCAACTGGGTCAAAGTCGCGGATACGGTCAAGGCGTTGGTTCTCTCGCCGCTGCTCGGGTTTGCCGCGGCTGCACTGTTGTTGCTGGCGGCGAAAGCTGTGCTGCGCAATCCCGCGCTCTACCAGGCACCCGAGGGTAACCAGCCGCCGCCCCTATGGATCCGCGGGTTGTTGGTTCTGACCTGCACGGGCGTGAGTTTCGCTCATGGCTCGAACGACGGGCAGAAAGGCATGGGCCTGATCGTATTGATTCTGGTGGGCATCGTCCCCACCGTATTCGCTCTCAACCTGGAGACTTCGACCGGCGACGTGCATCGGCTGGCCGCGACATCCGCCCTGTTCTCGACCTCGCTGAATCAACTCCCGGACACTCAACCAAGATCCGCCGACGCCGATACGGCGCACAAGCAGCTCACCCAGTATTTGCGCTCGGGTCGAACCGCGACCGAGACGTTGCCGGCACTTGCCGTCGCCAACGACCGGGCCGCCGCACGGCTTGCCAATTTGGACAATCTGACCACGCTGCCGGCGACCGAGCGCGTCGCCCTGCGTCTCGACGTTTACTTGGTTTCGGAGACGCTGGCCAGAATGCTGAAAGCGAAGCAGCTGCCCGCAGCGCTCGATGCCAAGATGGCCGCCAGCTATCAGAAGTCATTGAAACAGCTAACCAATTTCATTCCCCTATGGGTCAAGGTGGCGGTGTCATTGGCGCTCGGTTTGGGCACCATGATCGGTTGGAAGCGCATTGTCGTGACGGTGGGTGAGAAAATCGGCAAGGCCCACCTGACGTACGCACAGGGAGCCGCGGCGGAACTGGTCGCGTTCGGCACCATCGAGGCTGCCGATATACTCGGCCTGCCCGTGAGCACCACCCATATTCTGTCGTCGGGCATCGCGGGCACCATGGTCGCCAACGGCTCCGGCATTCAGAGGGAGACGGTCCGCAACATCATTCTCGCTTGGGTACTGACGTTGCCGGTGTGCGTGCTGCTCGGGGCGGCATTGTTCGGCGCCGCGCTGTTCTTCGTACTACGAGTGCTCGGCGTCCACTGAACCGCGGCGAATATCCCGCCGCGGCGTGACTTGGCTCAGCTCGGGGCCACCACGATGTTCCGCAGCGGCGCTTCGCATCGTACGACGGTGCCGCCGTTGCCGCGAGACTCGATTGTCAGCGTGCCCCCGATCGCGCCGGCGCGGAAGTGCATGGTACGCATGCCAAGTCCTTTGTGGACGTCGTTGCCGCTCGGCAGCCCACGGCCGTCGTCCACGATTGAAAGTCCGACCGCTGCGTCGTCGGTCCACAATTCGATGTCGATGGCCGTGGCCGACGCGTGCTTGAGTGCGTTCTGCACCGCCTCCTGGGCAATCCGATAAAAGTGATCCAATGCGCCCGTCTGTGCCGGCAATGGCGTGGATCCCCGGGCCCGGAAGCGTACCCGCGTTCCACTCATGGAGGTGCGACGCGCCAGTCCCTCGAGCGCTTTCTCGAGGCTGCCGCCGGCGTCGCTCAACGGCGAGAGTCCCTGCACGATTCGCTTGGAACCTTCGATGCAGAGGGTCGCCAACTTGGACAAGGCATCCAATTCCGTCGCGACGGGCTGGCGGCTGCGCTCCGCGCGGGTCGCGAGCGCGCGCAACGACAGCGCAAGCCCCGTCAGCTCCTGGCCGAGGCCATCGTGTATCTCGCTGGCGATCCGGTGTTGTTCGGCCGCGAGCGCGTCGATCAAGGCTTTGCCGAACGCCCTGCGGTCGGATACATTCAAGGCGAATACCAGCTCTGCGGGACGGCCGCCGAGATCGATGGATCGCATCCACACTTCCACTTCCAGGTGTTGGCCGTCTCGGGTTACGTGCCGGGTTTCGAACGGCGCGGCAGCGGCGTGATACGCAGCTTCGCTATTGGCGTGGGGCGGTAAAATACGCGGCTCTCCCGGAGGTGCCAGGGCGGCAACCTGCATGGTGAGAAATTCGTCATGCGTCCAGCCGTATTGCCGCTGCGCGGCCTCGTTGACCAGAAGAAAATTTCGCGTGAGCGGGTCGTGCACCCAGATTGCTTGCGGGCTGCCGTAGAAAATTTGCGCGTAGCGGCGCTCTGCGCCCAGTCGCTCGAAGCCCGCGGCGTCGCGCTCCGCCAAGAGCGCGGTGATGATGAGACTGACGGCGGCGAGGGTGGCGCTGAACGCGAAGACGGTCAAACGGCCCGGGAACTCGTCGAAGGCTCCGAATAGACCCACCCCGAAGGCAAAGCTGAAAGCGGTCGCGGAAGAGATGGCAATGGCGCCCAGCGCCGAGACCACGAAGCCAAACCGGATCGCGCCCACCACGATGAACAATATCCCTAACATGACGATGATGGCCCGTCCAACGGGACCGGGAGTGCGCACGATCACCCAGCAGCAGATCGCCACGCCGATGATCCAAAGCGTGCCCTCCAGCCAGTGTTCGCCAAATCGGGTAAGGCGTCGACGATTGATGGCGATCAAGGCCGGGGTGACCAGCAGTACGCCCGTCGCGATATTGCTCCACCAACGAATCCACCGGACCATGCCTGAGGATCCATACGGAACGCCGGCCAGGATGAGGCCCGCAATACCCACCGACGGCGCGATGGTCATGCCCAATGCCACGGCGAAAATGAAAATGGGCACGTCCTTGGCTCGGCCGAAGCTCGGATCGAAGCCGCTCCTGTCGAGTAGCCAATCCGACGCCAGCGCGCCGGCCGCAAGCCCGGCACCCGTCGCAGCCGCGGCCAGCAGGGGCTGGCCCAACGACAGCTGGATAGCGGCGCTGGCAGCGAATATGGGCACCCACATTCGCCTCCCCCACCGATAGGTCGCCGCCACGGCAATGCCGCCCGGAAGAAGCGGCAACGGGAATCGTGCACCCCAGTGTGGAAGCGCAAAACCCACTAACCCCGTGGTGAAAATGGACAGGAAGGTGGTTGCCCACCGAATTACGATCTTCGGAATACGCCGTCACTCCCCAACCCTACGCGCGTCCGCCTTGCGCTGTTCATGCCGCGGAAAGCGCGCGCTCGACGGCTCCCGAAAATTTTTCGACCAGCTCGATGAGTTCGTCGTCGGTGGCGTTGAACGGCAGAGCAATAATCACCGTATCACCCGGAACCGCCGACGAACAAGTAGCTGCCCTCGCCGCGAGCGATACGCGGCATGTTGACGATGCCAAAGCCGGCGGCTCGAACCGCAGTCATTTCGGGCTCCGAATGAGGTCAGGGTTGCTGAGCATCATGCGGGGTGCTCTTCGCCAGAATCAGAAAGACACTGGCCACGACCAACACCGACGCGATGACCGTGCGCAGGGTGATTATCTCGCCGGCCACGAAGTGGCCCAATGCCACCGCAACCACGGGATTGATGTAGGCGTGACTGGCGACGCGCGTTGCCGACATGCGTCCCAGAAGCCAAACGTAAGCGGTGTAGGCGATCAGCGATCCGAACACGATCAAATATAACAGCGCCAGCCCCGCGCGCAGCGGAATGTGAGGGAAGGGGTGCATTTCCCCGGTCGACGCGGACAGGGCCAGAAGTACCGCACCGCCCAGCATCATTTGCGTACCCGCGGTCAGCGGGCGCGACCGCGGCAGAGCAAGCTGACTCGATAAAACCGCCCCCAGCGACCACGCTATCCCGGCCACCAGAATCACCAGGCAAGGAATGACTTCCACATCTTGGCCGGCGTTGTTGACCAACAGCAGCGCGATCCCGAAAAATCCCAGCGCGACACCGGCCAGCAGCCGCCACTGCAATCGTTGTTTGCGAAATATGAAAACTTCCAAGGTGACGGTGGTGATGGGCAAGCTTGCCTCGATGACGGAAGTAATACTGGACGATACGTATTGCTCCGCCCAAAACAAAGGTCCATAGGTAGCCACGAACATACACAGCCCGATGATGGCGGTGTTGCGCCATTCGATCGGCGACAGGTTGGGCTCGCCACGCAGCCGCATGAACGTGTGCAGCACCAGTCCCGCGATGAAAAAGCGCAGGCCGGCCGTGAAGAACGGGGGTATTTGCAGAACGGCGATGCGAATCGCCAGAAACGTCGCTCCCCACAGTATATAAATCGCTCCGAAAGCCAGCACCACGCGTACATCCACAGGCAGGATTCCGGCTCTGTTCGGCATAACCATCGTTTGTTTCATGGATGTCGAGCCCGCGTTGCCTACGCCCTACGCCGCCGTTTTCTCCACGCGGGCCGCCCGCGCCATCCAAAGGCTGACGCCGACGATCATCAAGGTGACCACCGCGATGGTCAACGTCGCCAGTACGTTGATCTCCGGGCTCACCCCCAAGCGCACTTTCGAGAACACCACCATCGGCAAGGTGCTGCTGCCCGGACCCGATGTGAAACTGGAAATCACCAAGTCGTCCCACGACAAAGTGAACGCCAATAGCCAGCCCGACAAAATGGCGGGAAAAATAATCGGCAGAGTGATCACGAAAAATACTTTCAACGGCCGCGCGCCCAGATCCATGGCCGCTTCCTCGAGCGCGGTATCGAAGCTGGCGAGGCGCGATTGCACCACCACCGTGACATAGGCCATCGAAAACGTCATATGGCCGATCGTCATGGTCGTAATACCGCGTCCCGCCGGCCACCCTATCGTCTGTTCCAAGGCGACGAACAGTAGCAGTAGAGACAACCCGGTAATGACCTCGGGCATGACCAGCGGCGCCGTGGTCATGGCATTGAGCGTGAAACGCCCCCTGAATTTCGTGAATCGCGCCAGACCGAAACCGGCCAGGGTGCCCAAAATCACCGAACCCGACGCATTGACCACCGCGACCTTCAACGAAATCCACGCCGCGTCCAGAATCTCGTCGTTGTGCAGCAGCGAGTAGTACCACTTCAAGGTCGGGGAATTCGCCGTGTCCCACACGGTCACCAACTTCGACGCATTGAAGGAAAACACCACCATCGACAAGATGGGGATGTAGAGAAATGCGAAACCGAACGCAATGCAGGTAACGATGAAATACGAGCGGCGGGTGTTCATTGCGCCCCCGCCGATTCGCGCGCCTGCACGCTTTGATACCACATCATGAAGGGGACCAGAATGATCAACAACAGGATCGCCACCGCGCTCGCCACCGGCCACGCACGATTCGAAAAGAATTCATCCCACAACACCCGTCCGATCATCAGCGCGTTGGGGCCGCCGAGCAGTGCCGGGATCACGAACTCGCCCACCGCGGGAATGAACACCAGCATGGAACCGGCGAGCATTCCATTGCGCGACAAGGGCAGCGTAATCTTGTAGAACGCTTGATAGGGCCTGCACCCCAAGTCCTCCGCGGCCTCGAGCAGCTGCCAATCCATTTTTTCCAGATTGGCGTACAGCGGCAGAATCATGAACGGCAGATAGGAGTACACGATGCCCACGTACATCGCGAAGGGGGTGTACAGCATGGTCAAAGGCTCATGAATGACGCCGAGCCAAATCAGCACGTTGTTGATGACGCCGTTGGCCTTCAAGAGTCCGATCCAGGCATACACCCGCAGCAGCAACGACGTCCAAAACGGCAAAATCACCAGCAGCAACAAAAGGTTCCGAGTCGATGGTTTGGAACGCGCGATGCCGTAGGCCATCGGGTAGCCGATTAGCAGACACAGAATCGTGGAAATGAACGCGACCTTGATGGAGTTGAGCAGCGCGTTGATGTACAGCGAATCGGTGAACAAAAACGCGTAGTTGTTGAAGTTCACCTTGATGGCGAGAGAATTCTTGGCCGTCCACTCCAATAGCGGCTTGTAAGGGGGAATCGCCAGATCGATGTCCGAGAACGAAATCTTCAAAACGATGACGAAAGGCACGACGAAGAATAACAGCAGCCACACATACGGGAGCGCCACCACCAGGCCGCGCCCGGTGATGCCCACCCGCTGCAAATGTCGGGTTCTTTTCATCGTGTTAGCGGGTCACGACCACCGGGCTGGACGAATCCCACGATAGATACACCTGCTGGTCCCAGGTAATGGCCTCGGCGTGGCGCGAGGTATTCGGTTGGGTCACGCGCACCACCTTGCCGGTGGGCAGCTTCACCAGATAGATCGACAAATCCCCCAGGTAGGCGATGTCTTGGACCGCACCGCGCACCACATTGTCGGTGCCTTCCGGCTGCGCCGTGGACATGAACACTTTTTCGGGCCTGACCGCCGCCCAGACCGTGGCCTCCGGCGCCGCACTGATGCCGTGGCTCACATAGATCGTAGCGCCCAGTTCGAGGGACGCGATGCGCACGTATTCCGGTTCGTCCTCGATGAGCTTGCCTTCGAAAATATTCACCGAGCCCACGAAATCGGCCACGAATTTGGAACTCGGAAATTCATAGATCTCCGAGGGTGTACCGGCCTGAACGATTTCACCGTGGTTCATGACGCCGATGCGGCTGGCCAGCGTCATCGCCTCCTCTTGATCGTGCGTGACCACCACGAACGTCACACCCAGTTTGTCCTGCAGGCTGATGAGTTCGAACTGCGTGTGTTCACGCAATTTCTTGTCGAGGGCCCCCAGAGGCTCGTCGAGCAGCAAAAGCTTCGGGCGTTTCACCAGCGAGCGCGCCAGCGCCACCCGTTGTTTCTGGCCCCCGGACAACTGATGCGGCTTGCGTTTGGCGAAACTGCCCAGTTTCACCAGATCCAGCATGGTCGCCACGCGCTCGGCGATCTCGGCTTTCGGAACCCGATCCTGTTTCAAGCCGAAAGCCACGTTCTGTTCCACGCTCATGTGCGGAAACAACGCGTACGACTGAAACATCATGTTGACCGGACGCTCGTAGGGTGGCACGCCCGTCATGTCCTCGCCGTCGATGAAAATGCGCCCGGAGGTTGGGGTTTCGAATCCGCCCAGCATGCGCAGCAAGGTGGTCTTGCCGCATCCTGACGCGCCGAGAAGGCAAAATATTTCGCCTTTGTAGATTTTCAACGAGACGTCGTCGACCGCCTTGAATTCACCGAACGACTTGCAGACGTGTTCGACCTCGACGTAAGGACGCGCCGTCGGATCTTTCCAGGGCGCGGCCTTCACGGCTCCGCCGGAGGTCGCCACAGGCGTAGCCGCGGGAGGAACCCCGGGTGTCGCCACGCCTATTGGCCCGACTTGAATTTTTGCCACACGCGGGTGATGGCGCGAGTTTGGTCGGGTGAGTCCGCCAACTGCACCGCCAACTTTTGCCGCAATTCCTGCGGCGGATAAATGCCGGGATCATCGCGTACCGCTGCCTGTACCAGCGGCTGCGCCGCGGCGTTGGCGGTGGCATAGCGCCTGAAATCCGAGACATCCGCGCTCACCTGCGGCGTCATCATGTAATTCATGAATGCATAAGCGGCGCCGGGATCCGGCGCATCCTTCGGAATGGCCAGCATGTCGAACCACAGAATCGAGCCTTCCTTCGGCACCGTGTACTTGATTTCGATGCCCTTATTGGCCTCGCGAGCGCGGTCGCGAGCCTGCAGCACGTCGCCGTTGTAGCCCACGGCGACGCAAAGGTCGCCATTCGCGAGCGCTTCGATGTATTCCGACGAGTTGATATTGCGGATGTAAGGTCTGATTTTGGCCAGCGTCGCTTCCCCCGCGGCCAAATCCTCGGGTTTTTGCGAGTTGGGATCCAGGCCGAGGGAGTTCAACACCGCGCGCAGCATTTCAGCGGGCGAATCCAGCACGCTGATGCCGCACTTGGCGATCTTCGCGGCCACCGCGGGATCGAACACCAGGCGCCAGCTATCGAGCGGCGCATCGGGCATGAGCGCCTTGATCATCTTCTCGTTGTAGCCGATCCCATTCGTGCCCCAGGTGTAAATCACGCCGTGGGCATTGTCGGGATCGTGCAGCGCCACCCTCGACATGAGTTGCGCATCCATGTTCTTGAGATTCGGCAGCTTCGACTTGTCGAGTGCCAGATACACGCCGGCCTTGATCTGACGCTCGAAATACGAGGCGGTGGGCACGACGATGTCGAACCCGCTATGGCCGGCCAAAAGCCTCGTCTCCAGCGTTTCGTTGGCATCGAAGTAGGCCACATTCACTTTGATGCCGGTCTGCTTCTCGAAATCCGACAGCGCATTCGGCGCGAGATAATCGGACCAGATGTAAAGGTTCAGCACCTTCCCCGTGTCCGAGCTACCGCTCGATTTGGATGGTGTATTGCCGGCGTCCGACGCCGCCTCCCCCGATTTGCCGCCGCCACAGGCGCTCAAACATAACACGCACCCAAGCGCCAGAATCGCCGTCCGACGAAAACTGAACATCAAGCAGATCCCCTTGTCTAGGCGCTTCGCGCCGAATTTACCGGGGTGGTCGACCCCGTCCGAAAGCTGCCCGCGAGCGAGCATTAAAGCTACCTCACGGGCTACTTTATATCTCAGGCGGGGCCTCGGGGACAGAGCCTTGGCTGGTTAAACGTTCAGCAACAGGTGCTCGCGCTCCCAAGAACTGATGACCTGCGCGAAGGTCTCGTACTCGGCTTCCTTGACCGCCGTGTATGCGAGAACGAAACGATCGCCGAACAAATCGACCAGCGGCTTCGACTCGCGCAGCAGCCGCAGAGCCTCCGCCAGAGTGCGCGGCAAGGCGATCGCAAGGTCGTAGGCGCTGCCGGAAATCGGCTCTGAGGGTTTGAGAGCTTCGATCATACCCAGGTAGCCGCAGGCCAACGAGGCGGCTATGGCGAGATAGGGGTTCGCATCGGCGCCGCCCACGCGGTTCTCGACGCGGCGCGCCTCCGGGCCCGACATGGGCACCCGCAGCCCCGCGGTCCGATTGTCGTAGCCCCAATGCACATTGATGGGCGCCGACGAGTAACGGCTGATCCGCCGGTAGCTGTTCACATTGGGCGCGAACAGCGACATGGCGCCCGGCAGATACTTCTGCAGCCCGGCGATATGCCCGAAGAACAACGAGGTGGGCGAGCCGTCGGCGTTGCTGAAAATGTTCTTGCGCGTCCTCGCATCGATGATGCTTTGGTGCAAGTGCATGGCGCTGCCCGGCTCCTTGGCCATGGGTTTTGCCATGAAGGTCGCATACATCTTGTGGCGCAGCGCCGCTTCACGCGCGGTGCGTTTGAACAGGAATGCCTGGTCGGCCAAGCTCATGGGGTAGCCGTGCAACAGGTTGATTTCCATTTGCGCCGCGCCGGACTCGTGAATCAAGGTATCGATTTCGATATCCTGGGCATCGCAGAACGAATACATGTCATCGAACAAGGGATCGAACTCGTTGACCGCGGCTATGCTGTAGGCCTGGCGGCCGGTTTCGGGTCGCCCCGAGCGGCCCACCGGCGGCTTCAGCGGGTAATCCGAATCGATGTTCGGCTCCACCAGAAAGAACTCCAGCTCGGGTGCCACCACGGGCTCCCACCCGTGCGCTTCGTATAACTCCAGCACCCGGCGTAACACATAGCGCGGCGCCATGGTGACCGGCCGGCCGTCGCCGTAGAAGCAATCGTGAATCACCTGCGCGGTGGGTTCGGCCGCCCAGGGCACGACGCGAACGGTTTTGGGGTCGGCCTTCAACACGATATCGATGTCGGACGGATTCATCGCGCTTTGGTCATCCGGATAATCGCCGGTGACCGTTTGCAGGAAGATCGCCTCAGGGAGGCGCATGCCTTCCTCTTCCGCAAATTTCTCGGCCGGCATGAGCTTGCCGCGCGCCACGCCCGCCATGTCCGGAATGATGGCTTCGACTTCCGAGATACCGTGTTCTTTCAAGAATTGCTGAATCGTACTGGCCATAAATCACCTTGGAATCGATGCGCGGCGTCGGCTGGCTTCACCAAATGCCGCAAACAGCGCGCTGGAAAATGGATTGTGTGCGAATTGCCATTCCGGATGCCACTGCAAACCTAGAGCGAAGCTCGGCGACCCGGCCACCCGGAACGCCTCGATGACCCCGTCCGGCGCACGTGCCTCGACGACTAAATCCTTGCCCAACTTTTCGATGCCCTGCCAATGCAGGGAATTGACTTGCAAGCGATCCCGTCCGGCCATTGTCTGCAACCATCCTCCAGGCTCCAAGAGAACTTCGTGGGCAGGTCCGTATTGCACGTCGAGCGCCGTCGATTCGTCCTCGCGGTGATCGAGGTACCCGTCCACCTCATGCAGCCGCTGGCACAACGTGCCGCCGTAGGCCACGTTCATTTCCTGAAATCCGCGGCAGATGGCCAGCACCGGCAAGCCGGCGGCGATCGCGCGCGGAATCAGCGGAAGCGTCGTAGCATCCCGATTTGAATCATGTAGTGTTCCCGGCTCACTCGCCGGTCCTCCGTAGTGATGTGGCTCGACATTCGATGCGCTTCCGGTGAGCAGCAAACCGTCGCAGGCATCCAGAAGGGATGGCAAATCCAACTCATTCCCCAAAGCGGGTATGAGCACCGGCATCGCCTTCGCACCGACGGCGATGGCTTCAATGTATTTCTCGCCGACCATGTGGAAGATGTGCTTCCCATAGAGCCGGCGGTCGGCTGGAATTCCGATGAGCGGCAAGCGCGGCATGTTTAATATATTAAACGCCCAGTGGAACGACTAGGCTTTCTTAACGACCTTATTACACCACACCGCCGCGGTCCCGTCCTGCCCCACCCTGCAGATTTGGCTAAGAATTAAGCATTTCCAGCACTTAGCGTCGATTGCTGCACCGCGTCAATGTTGCGCTTATGTCGCATAACCCGCTAGGCTCCGGCGGCCAAGCTTTTGTCAATAGCAACAAGATTTTAAACACTTAACGAGAAAGGGGTTGCCTTGCGTCTAGCCGATCCGCCCGCCCGCTCTTACTACGCGGCCACCGCTGACGCCGCCACTGCCGGAACCGCCACGGTCCCCGCGCGCGCGCAGCTGGAAGGCGACTTTTGCGCCGACGTGGCCGTGGTGGGCGCCGGCATTGCCGGATGTTCCGCCGCCCTGCATCTGGCCAAGCGCGGTTACAAAGTCGCGCTGTTGGAGGCGCGCTTTGCCGGCTATGGCGCGTCCGGCCGCAGTGGCGGCCAGACGATTTTCGGACTCGCCGCCAGTCAAAAGGCGCTGACGGCTCAGGTGGGACGCGACACCGCGCGCCGCCTGTTCGACCTGTCCATTGAGGCATTGGACTGCACTCGCGCTCTGATCGACACCTACGGAATCGCCTGCGACTACCAAGCCAATCACGTTCACGTCGCCACCAAGCCGCGCCATATCGTTGAACTGGAGCAGTGGGCCGAAGAGCTACACGAGGAGTACGGCTACGCTTCCGCGCAATTTTTGAACCGCGACGAATTGCAGGCGCACGTTCGTAGCCAGCGGTATCTCGCCGGACTCGTCGATACCCTCAGCGGGCATTTGCACCCCCTCAAGTACACAGAAGGCCTGGCGCGCGCCGCCGAACTCGAGGGCGCCAGGATCTTCGAGGACACCCAGGTACTGCGGTATGAGAGTGGCAGCAGTGGTGGTGGAACTGGTAGTGGTAGTGGTAGTGGTAGTGGTAGCGGCAGCGACGTCACCGTCCACAGCACTCGAGGGACGGTGCGGTGCAAGCACTTGATACTGTGCGGCAACGCCTATATCAACGGAGTCGCACCGCCGTTGGCGCGCCGAATCCTGGGCGTAGGCACGTACATTATCGCAACCGAACCCCTGGACCCGGCGCGCGCGCGCTCGCTGCTGCCGAGCAATGCCGCCATCGCCGACATCAACTGGATCCTGGATTACTTCAGACTGACCCGCGACCATCGAATCCTGTTCGGCGGCCGCGTGAGCTACAGCGCGATGGAACCGCCGCATCTCGCGGAATCCATGCGCAAACGCATGCTGCGCGTCTTTCCACAACTGGCCGACGTCAAAGTGGACTACACCTGGGGCGGGTTTCTCGACATCACCATGAGCCGTGCCCCCGATTTCGGCAGGCTCGCGCCCAATGTTTTTTATCTCCAGGGTTTTTCGGGGCACGGCATGTCGCTCACCGGGCTGGCCGGCAAGCTCGTCGCCGAAGCGGTCTCGGGCACCGCGGAACGCTTCA